>BFBZ01000009.1_pt4 | contig 220687 bp, 193 predicted proteins | sample 1888401 | NCBI WGS metagenome assembly BFBZ01 (sample SAMD00112614, study PRJDB3348) | symbiont metagenome | host: Chara braunii
CCGGTCAGCGCCTTGGCGCCATTCTTGAGCGCATCGTCGACCAGAGACCCAATCGCGGCCTGACGACGGTCGTTTGCAAGCGGCCCGATGGTCACTCCTTCGTCAAGGCCGTTGCCCACCTTGAGCGCTTTGGTCTTTGCAACAAACTCATCGACAAACTGATCGTAGACACCGTCCTGGATCAGGAAGCGTGTCGGCGCGATGCAAACCTGACCGGCATTGCGGTACTTTCCGCCTGCCAGCACAGTCGCCGCGAACTTGACGTCGGCATCGTTGAACACGATCGCCGGGGCATGGCCGCCGAGCTCCATGGTGATGCGCTTCATATGCGCGCCAGCCAGCGATGCAAGCTGCTTGCCGACCGGGGTCGATCCCGTGAAGGAAACCTTGCGGATCACCGGGTGTGAAATCAGATAATCCGAGATCTCCGACGGCACACCATAAACCAGATTGACGACACCTTTCGGCAGGCCGGCCTCGACCAGCACGCGGATCAACTCTGCCGGCGAAGCAGGCGTTTCTTCCGGCGGCTTGATCACCACCGAACACCCTGCCGCGAGCGCGGCGCCGAGCTTGCGCACCGCCTGGCTCATCGGGAAATTCCATGGCGTGAATGCCGCGACCGGCCCGACCGGCTCCTTCATCACGAGATTGTAGATTCCCTCGCCGCGCGCCGGGATCATGCGCCCATAGGTACGGCGGCCTTCTTCGGCGAACCAGTCGAGGAAGTCGGCGCAACCCAGAATCTCGATCTTCGCCTCGGCGACGGGCTTGCCCTGTTCGAGGGTCATCATGGTCGCGATTTTATCGGCGCGTTGACGCAGCAGGTCCGCCGCTTTGCGCAGTATCCCGGAGCGATCGAGCGGCGACATCTTGCGCCAAACCTTGAAGCCGCGCGCCGCGGCGTTCACCGCAAGCTCGAGGTCCTCGCGTTGGGCGTGGGCGACCTCACCGATCTTTTCTTCGGTCGCCGGATTAACCACCGGGATTGTCTTCCCGGACAGGCTGTCGCACCACTCGCCATCGATAAAGAGCTGAACTTTCGACACGTGAATCCTCTCTATCTTAGACAGCAGTCAGAACGACCTCGCCGACCGGCGGAGCGGATCTTCACGCAGGTAATTATCCCTGCGAGGAAATCCACAGATGCTTGGGTTAACGTTGAAACTCGCTACGCAACGGTCTTAAGATAAAGGCTGGGATCGAAATAGGTCGTTGCCGGCGTAAACTCCTTGATGTTGGCGTTCGCCATAAAGAAGTCAGTTGTTTGTTGAAGCCAGTTGGTAACGGTTCCATCGGAATAGAGACGCTTCCATTCTTTCGAGCTAAACATCTTCTGAGCCTTGAACTGCTCGTTGATGTCGGAAATCGGCGTCTGGCTGTAGTGGTTCTTCTGCAGATTTTCCATTGCCTCGGTGCTGTTGGCGATGATGTAGTCGTTTGCCTCGCTCCAGCCACGGATGAGCTTAGACAACGTTTCACGATTGCCGTCGTAATAGTCATTGCGAGCTGCCCACCCGCCGATGATCGCCGCTTGCGGGTAATATGCAGAAGCATCAGCGAGCTTCAGAGCGCCTGGCACCTTCTCGCGTACCGTCACGTTGAATGGCACCCACAGCGCCACCGCAGGCACAGCACCAGAAATGAATGCTGTCACCGCGGCAGGCATACTCTGATTGAGAAGTTCGACCTCCTTGGGATCTACCTTGTTCGCCCGTAGGGCCTTGTCGAGAAACACATGTGCAGTCGTTCCAGTCGCAGTCGCAATGCGTTTGCCCTTCAGATCGGCAAATGTCTTGATGCCTTGATCGGAGCGCACCCATAGCTGCGCGGTTGCGACCTCAATGTCATTGATCAGGAAAACCTTTCCCTGTCCTCGAGCGGGAAAATTCGAAAGAACGGCGCCCGTTGATAGCACGTCCAGGCTACCACCGATCAGAGCCTGGAAGATCTCGAGACCGGTGTTAAACTGTCGAAGTTCAAGATCGAGTCCCTGCTTCTCGAAAGAACCGCGATCCATTCCGGTCCAGATCTGCCCATCGACCGCAACCGTATGCAGATAGCCCACACGAACCTTGGTCTTGGCTTGCGCAATGGCCGGACTTGCTAATGAAACGCCGGTGAGTGCAGCACCTGCTGCGGTCGTCAGAAACTGCCGCCTGTCCATTTTGTTTTCCTCCTCAAAAGAGCAATTATTCTATTATTCAGAGAATGACGCCGCCCGCACCTGAGCCTGCTGAGCTCGATACTCACTCATGACAAGATCTCGGATATGACTGCGAAGTTCGCCAAACTCTGGACGTTCCTGAATGGACTCGTCACGCGGATATCCAAACGGAACATCGATAATTTGCTTGATGCGCGCCGGCCGGGCTGTCACCACGACAATCTTCGAGGCTAGATAGATCGCCTCCTCGACCGAATGCGTAATCAGCATCACGGTCTTGCCTTCAGTTGCCAGCACCTGAAGCAGCAAATTCTGCATGTTCGAGCGTGTCTGCGCATCGAGCGCGCCGAACGGCTCGTCCATCAATAAGAATTTCGGCTTCACCGCGTATGCACGCGCGATCGCAAGGCGCTGCCGCATCCCACCGGACAGGTGTTTGGGGAACGAATTAGCGAAGTCGCTCAGCCCCATCAGCGACAGATAATGCTCGCAGATGTCTTTGCGTTCATTGGACGAAGCGCGATTTACCTTGAGCGTCAGGCCGAACTCAATGTTCTGCCGCACCGTCAGCCAGGGGAATACGCCATACTCCTGAAAAATGACACCCCGCTCGGGTCCCGGCCCTTCGACTGGGCGGCCATTGAAGGTGACAAGCCCGGTTGTCGGCTTCTGAAAGCCCGCAAGCATGCTCATCATCGTGGTCTTGCCCGAGCCCGAAGGACCGATGACGGCTATGAAATCGTTCTCATGAATATCGTACGTGACGCCATCCACGACGTTCAGCATACCCTTCAACGTATCGAAGGACAGGGAAACGTGGTCAAAGCGTGCGAACGGAGTGCGGTTGTTGATCATGCGGATGCCCTATCCTGCCACTTCAAGAGGCGAGCGCTAATGCGGCGAAGGATTAGATCCATAACAAGCGCGATACAGCCGATGCAGATGATGCCCACGTAAATCACGTCGAGCAGAAAATACGTCGACGCGTTTTGAATCATCGCTCCAAGTCCCCGCTGCGCTGCAATCAGCTCTGATGCGACTAGTGTCGCCCATGCCACCCCCAGCGCGACCCGCAACGCCGTAAGAATATGCGGCACAGTCAGCGGAACGATGACCTTTGTGAAGATTTCAGACTGATTTGCGCCGAGTGTTTGCGCGACACGGATATAAATCGGTGTGATTTGCGACACGCCTTCGTACATTACGATAACGCCGGAAAAGAACGCCGCGTAGAACAGGATGACAAGCTTTGCCAGCTCGTCGACACCGAAATACACAATAACAAGCGGGATCAGCGCAATCGGCGGTAGCGCACGAAAGAAGTTCACCATCGGATCAGCGAAGGTCCGCGCCGAACGATACCATCCAAGCAGGAAGCCCACCGGCACAGCAGCGGCGATGCCGAGCACAACACCGAATAACACGCGACGCGTCGACCGCAATTTCTGGATCCGCCTTCCCGTCGGCTATTACCGCACCATCTACGACGACCGCTTTTCACGAAGTTTCACCACCCAGCCTGGTGAAGGAACAGCCGGCCGTTCCATCATTTGGCCACGCGGGCGAATTGTCGGAGGATCGTCTTCAATCAACGGCCTGATCTTCATCCGCGGCCAGCATGAGGACTTCGACGATTGGGAGCGCATGGGCGCACATGGATGGAGCTACCGGGATGTGCTGCCTCATTTCCGGCGATATGAGCGCTATCAAGGCGGTGACAGCCAGTTTCATGGCGGGTTCGGTGAGTTCGACGTCTCGGAACTGCGCATCAGGAATCCGGCCTCCGAAGCGTGGGTCAACGCCGGTGTCGAATTCGGATTACCGTACAATGCAGACTTCAACGGACAGACCACATACGGTGTCGGTAAGTATCAGCTTGGCATTGGCTCGCGCTGGCGCTCCAGTTCCGCCAGTGCGTTTCTCCACCCGGTGCTGGAGAGGCCCAACCTGACGCTGATCAATCGCGCGCAAGTCAGCCGCGTACTATTTAACGGATACCGCACGTCGGGAGTGGAGTGGATTCAGGGCGGCAAGGTTTACTCCGCCAGGGCCGCGCGCGAGGTCGTCCTGTCAGCGGGTGCGCTTCAGTCGCCACAGTTGCTTCAGCTCTCCGGCATAGGTCCGGCGTCAGTGCTGAAACCGCTCGGCATCGATGTTCGCATCGATGCGCCAGATGTCGGCCGCAATCTTCAGGATCACTATCAGGCGCGCATGATTGTACGCCTGAAGAAGCCAATCTCTCTGAACGATCAGGTTCGCAATCCATTTAGCCTTGCCAAGATGGGGCTGGAATGGGCATTGTCGGGTAAGGGACCGTTGACTGCTGGCGCTGGACAGGTCGGTGGCGCGGCGTGCACTCAGTTTGCTCAGAGCGGACGGCCGGACATACAGTTTAACGTCATGCCGCTGTCTGTCGACAAGCCGGGCGAGCCGCTGCACTCCTACTCCGGATTCACGGCATCGGTCTGGCAATGCCATGCCGAGTCACGCGGTTATCTGGCGATACGATCTTCTGATCCTTTCGATCAGCCAACAATCACGCCTAACTATTTTGCTGCGAGCATAGATCGGAAGACCATCGTTGCTGGCCTACGGATGCTGCGCGAGATATTCCAGCAGCCCTCCTTCCGCGACTTATGGGATGTCGAAATGCTCCCAGGCCCCGCGGCGGAAAGCGACGCAGATCTGTGGACATTCGCTTCGTCTACAGGAGGAACTGTCTTTCATTGCGTCGGGACTTGCAGAATGGGTGAGGATCAGAACTCGGTTGTGGATTCAAGCTTACGCGTGCGCGGCGTGGATGGGCTACGTGTTATCGATGCTTCGGTGATGCCGCTCATCACGTCGGCAAACACCAATGCGACCAGCTTGATGATCGGTGAAAAAGGAGCTTCTCTCATTCTAGGGAATGAATGAAGATGCTTCATGAAGAACACGGGTGACGATGCCATGAAATTGATGTCGGACAGCCACGTTCCAAAGTATGCCCAAATCGCCGACATTTTCCGGCAACGGATTTCCCGCGGCATCTGGCGTGAAGGGTTACGCCTTCCTGCCAACGAAGACCTTGCCGCGGAATTTGACGTGTCGCGGGTAACTATCCGCCAAGCTGTCGAACTGCTCGCACGCGATGGACTGGTCGAAGCCCAGCAGGGTCGCGGCACGTTTATCACCGGAAAGGTCGAACAGAATCGCTGGTTGAAGGTGGAGACAACACTGTCGGATCTCGCCGAAGTCTATCGCGATACGCTTCCGGAAATCCTCAATATCAGTGAAGGTAGCGCCGATCCTCCTCTGCAGCCGGGCGACGGCATTCCTGCTGATCGATACGTCTTCATGCGACGCGTGCATTCCCGCGACGGCAAGCCCTATTGCGTCATTTCCATTTATCTCGACGAGAAGATCTTTCGGAAATCTCCGAAACGCTTTCGCACGCACACCGTGATCCCGATTCTGACTGAAATGCGAGATCTCAAGATTGCATCGGCCCAGCAGACATTGACAATTGGTGTCGCCGATCTTGACGTCGCTCGGCATCTCGGGGTTTCACTCAACTCACCTGTTGCTGACGTCCGTCGCGTTTTCCGCTCTCCGGACAATACCGTCATCTATCTGGGTGAAGTCACATATCGCGGCGATTTCGTCCGCATCGACATGGATCTGCGCCCCTGACAGCCTAGCGGAAGAACATTTCCTGATTCCGGCGCTCCAGTTCCTCGCTGTAAGTTCGCAGCACGTAGGATTCGCTGATGGTACCGATCGCAATCCTCCGCTCGGGACTGTCGAGCACGACAAGCGCGTCGGTTTCGGTTTTCTCGAACGCCATCATCACTTCTCGAATCGTCATGTGGGGCAGTAGGAATTCGTTTTGCTGGCCTGCAATTCTTTCCAGCCAGAGATTTTGCGGGGTGGCTACGGCGTGAAGATCGGCCGCTGTGACAATGCCGGCATAGCGATTATCGTTATCCCGTAGCACGATCTGTTTGACGCTCTGCGGGAACGCAGCCTGCGCTTCCGCGATTGGCATGAAATTTGGCGCCGTCTCAAAATCGGAGCGCATCAGCACGCTGGCGGGCAATTGCTTCGTCCAGCCGACGTCCTGAGGACCGCGAATAACCTCGCCGCGCAGATGGAAACGCCAGGTAGCGAAGCTGTAGCCAAATAGCTCGCGAACAATCAATGCTGTGACCGATGAAGCGACAATGGCACCTACAGTAACCGAGAAATCGCCGGTGATTTCCAGCGCCAGACAAACCATGCTGAAAGGGGCTCCGATGACGCCCGAGCCCAGCGCAGCGAGCGCGGCGATGGCGGCCGTGCCAGGCTGAAGCGCCGCGTTCGGGATCACCACGCTCGCAAGGATGCTATAGAGTTCACCGATCAAGGCTCCGAGCAGCAGCGAAGCAAAGAACAGTCCTCCACGGAACCCCGATCCAAGTGAAATCGCGGAAGCAAGCATCTTCAGAATGATCGCGGTCGCAAGCAGTGTCCAGGTGGGATTGCTCACGAGAAGGATCTGCATCGCGCCATGCCCCGAGCCAAGGACGACTGGCGTCAACAGCGCCATCGCTCCGAGGATCGCGCCGCCGACGATGGGACGAAAAGGCGCACTGATAAACTTAACGGCTTGAAACGCACGTTCTGCGTATGCAACGGCCAGCATCAACGCGATGCTGGCCGCCGCGCAGATCAGGCCTATCAATACCGACTGCCCAATCATTTCGGCGGAAACAGGGGTCGGAAATCCGGGGACCATCAAGAAAGACTGATGGGTCAGATGCCGCGCCGCCAACCAACCGCAGACGGCACTCGCCATAACCGTAACGAGGCTTGCGGAGGTATAGGCGCCGAGAACAACCTCGAATGCATAAAATGCTCCGGCCAATGGCGCCGAGAACGCCGCGGCGATAGCGCCGGCCGCACCGCAGGCCACCAGAAGGCGCATGTCATTACGTCGCGCGGCCAGCGCTCGTCCGATGGACGAAGAGATTGCTGAACAAATCTGGGTATATCCTGCTTCCAGCCCGACCGATCCGCCAAAGCCATTCGAAACCAGTGTCTGGATCGAAACAAAGATACTTCCACGCATCGACAAGCGGCCGCCATAAAGTGCGTTGGCTTCGATGGCGTCAGCGAGTTGACCCTTTAGCCGCTTATTAAAACAAAGCGCCAGAACCGCCAGGAAAATGCCCCCGACAACCGGGACGAACAGCGACCGCTGCCAAGAAATCGCGCCCGTCGAACTCAGGTGACCGTCGATTGGAATGTCAAAAAGAAACACGTGAGCCAGTTGGCTAAGCTTGCTTATGACGGCAACGAGAAGCCCGCTGATCGCGCCAATAAGCATGCCCGTAGCAACAAGGCCTGTTTCCCGGTTACGAACGAAGGCGCGAAGGCCTGGTGGCAACAGAAAACCTGTCGCCGTGTCCGGATCCTTGGTTTCCCGGGGAGCAACGAGAGTCATTGCAACCTTGCGTCTAGATGATGGCACACCACGCGAAAATGATGCTTATCGATGAACTTGTATGGCTTACCGGAGCTTTGTGCAGCAACCCTCCAGCGATTGCAATAAGATCGCAGACAAGAAACCGCAATTGGCATGGAGAGATTTGAGCCAAAGAAGAACAGAAACTTGAATGAGGTTTCGCCTAATGGCGCCGAGAGGAATAGCTGACCCAGCTCCTGCAGATTTGTTCGTATTAAGGACCATTTCTCGGGTGAATGACGCTAAACCGGCTTTCAGAGGAGCATACTACCTTCGCTTCACCGTTAAGCGCTCGGCGGTGCTTGATGCATAACGCATCATTCCGCGAACGACGTCAGAGACTCGACCCTGCCGCTTAAGTGAAATCCAGCCGAGGACATGATTCCGATAAGACCACCGGCCAGATTGCTAATCCTTGGATTCTCGATCGCCATCGACTCCTTCGTGGCAATACGTGCGAAGTGCAATTGAATTTACGACACACAGATTTTGCGAACATCCCTAGACGTAGCATGGCCCGTCAATGAGCGGATGCGCGCGGACAAATGCTTCGTCCACATCAAGTCCGAGACCAGGCTTCTCTGATGGTCTTACGCATCCATTTGCATCAAGCGAATACGGCACACCACCGACCTCGTCGCGGAAGGGATTGTGTTTGGCAACGTCGCCTTCGAAATAGCCCGGCTCATCAATCGCTGCGAGAACGTTAATGGCCGCAGCCATGTTGATGCCAGTCGCGGAGGTGTGAGGGTTTACCGAAAGCTTCCAGCCGTAGGCCATGCTGGCGATCCGCATGGTCTCTGTCACGCCTCCGGCCTTAGACAGGTCTGGCTGGACGAAGTGGACGGCGCGATCCTCGATAAGGCGCGTGAACTCGAAGCGCGTGAAATGATTTTCGCCCGAAGCGAGTGGGGTTGTACCCAGACCCGCGGCCATCTGATACGACCGATAATCATGCGCCGGGAACGGCTCCTCCAGCCATCCGATCTGCAAGTCTTTATAGGCGGGCATGACACGGCGCACATCGTCGAGCTTGTAACCTGTATTGGCATCCACGAGAATCTCGATCTCGTCGCCGACCTTCTTGCGAACAGCCGTTGCACGCGCGACGTCGATGCGCGGATTGTCTCCCACCGGCAACTTGATCGCACGATAGCCCTGCGAAACATATCGCGCGGCTTCCTCCGCCAGCGACTCCGAGCAAAAAATCATTATCAATCCATGCACATGAAAAACAACAGAAGCTCTGAGTGCCGTTGATCGCGCAGCATGTTCTTCCGATAACTTGTGACAGCAGAGATAAAACCATCGCAGATCATGCCGACATCGACGGCATCGATTAGCCTCAGCGGGGACATCGAAGGATTCCCATGACGGTCGCATCGGAGACGATCATTGCGCGATGGCCACGATATTCAGTACCCGTTTCATTGACTGACGGTTGATCGCTCGTAGGGTTGTGCAGCCGCCGCCGACGTCGTTACGCTACGTGTCGATGGCCAGAAGAATCGCAATCGTTCACGGCTTGAGATATCCAGCTTGCGAAAGGCCTACCGTACAAGATCGAGTGGTCGGAACTCCCGGCAGAGACTCCGCTAGATCGACCAAAACCCGCGTGAAGTTGGCAAGCTTACCTCCGCGAGCTTGACCGCATCCTCGTCCTGATCGATGGCAACATACTGACGCTGCCAATAGGCCAGCGCTCCCTTGCGCCGCGCAGACGTCCGGATCTCCAGCACCCGGCCGATCACAATGGCATGCGAATGCCGTTCGATCAGTTCCTCGACTTCGCAATCGACAGCGGCCAGCGCATCCGTCAGAAGCGGCACACCGGAAACGCCGCTCGTCCATTCTACACCGGAAAATCGACCGGGGCCTTCCGAACTGCCCGTTCCGGCAAAGCGGTCGGCTATTTCCAGTTGACTCGCGCTGAGAATATTGACCCCGAACGCATGATAACGTTGGAGACGTGGCCAGAACAAAGATGCGCGATCGATACTGACGATCAGGGTCGGCGGGTCGACCGACAAGGACGACAGCGACGTGACCGTGATGCCCGTGATGTTCTCGTCCCGCCCAGTGGTCAGCACGCTAACGCCCGTCGCCAACTGCCTCATCGCGCCGCGAAATACTTCGGCCACGACACGCGTTGTTCTCAAATCCTGGACGACCGGGCTCATGAGCGCCTCGCCACGATGTTCACTTCCGTCGATATCGGCGACGACCTCGCCGATATCTAATCTCGATAAGTCCAACTACGCCGCTAATACCAAACCACGACTCAACCGATGACTGCAGCGCGTATACTCCACTGCGCCATTCACGAGTTCGGCGTCCAGGTCCAGACGATGTCCTTGACGACGATAGGCTTAGGAATCAGCCCAAGTTTGAAGAAGCGATCCGCCGTTGTCTGCTGGGTCGCAACGATCTTCTCGGTCACCGGCGTCACAAGAAACTGTGAACGGTTCACGGCCCGCGTCAGCGCTTCCGCGCCTATTCCGGTCGCCTCTTGCAGGCTCTTGATAATGTCCGGGCGGCGCGCATCGGCCCATTTAGATTCCAGAGCAAATGTCTGGTTCAGCAGTGCGACGATTTCCGGATGTTTTCCGGTGAATTCACGATTAGCCAGGAAAAACGCATTTGCGTCGTGAACATCCTTCGCCGAAGCCAACACGCGGACCTTGCCCTTTTCGGTCAGGGCCAGATAGGGATCCCAGATCGTCCAGGCGTCGAGATTGCCGCCTGCAAACGCAGCAACCGCATCCGCCGGCGCGAGATAGATCGGTGTGATGTCGGCGTAAGACAAGCCCGCCTTCTCAAGCGCCGCAACCGTCGTATTGTGCGCGCTCGATCCTTTCGCGAATCCGACTCTCTTTCCTTTGAGATCGGCCAATGTCTTGATCGGTGAATCCTCCGGCACCACGATCGCCTCATTCTTGCCGGCCGACGGAAGCGCAGCGACGTACAGCAGGTTGCCCCTCGCGGCTTGAGCGAAAATCGGCGGCGCATCGCCGGTATAGCCAAAATCCACATTTCCCGTATTCAGCGCCTCCAGCAGAGGCGGACCAAATGCGAACTCGACCCATTTTATTACCGTGATGCCGCGCGGCTTCAGCGCAAGCTCCAGGGTCTGGCGCTGTTTGACTGCTGGAAAGATTCCTGCCTTCTGGAAGCCAATTTTGACTTCCTTCAGTTCCTGCGGAGACGCAGGCGCAGCAAGGATACCCGCTGATGCGAGCAAGGCCACCGACATGGCTATGAGAGTGCGTCGGGTCTGGGCCATTTGTATTACTCCGTTAGGACGTTGTCTAAGTGATCCGCTGATCGCTGAGCCAATGACGCTACGTCGGTTTCGCTAGATTGTTGTTTTAAAATTGACGCGGGCCGTGCAACGTTTCCAACCTTCCCCACTCGAGAATAGATAACTTGGTGTTCCTGCCCATGTGGCCGCTTGCAGGACATCAGAATGCATAGAGCGCGCAGAGGGATTTCCGCTGCGCGCTTCGAATTCCATCGTTAGCGTCGGGCTCTACTCCGCGTGAAACACCAGCGTCCGTAATTCAATGCTCTCGCGCGGCAGGGCATCGGCAGGCGTCGTCGGATCGGCAAAGGCCGTATGCGGCGCGAAGCGTGCGCGGCCGTCGGTCTTGCTGTCGAAGCACTTCAGCAGCAGAATTTCGTCGGCCGTCATTTCCGGCACGTAGAGCCACTGGTGAGCCGGGTTGTATTTCACGGAATAGGTTTCACCGACCCGATGAGGGTAAACGAGGTCGGTCGGAACGAGTTCATCGAATTTCACCGTACGCGCGTCGCAGACCGCGAGCGGAGAGTCACGTAGAGGCCCCCGGATCGGACGCCACAGATTGATGATCTGCACGCGCCCCTTCAGCAGCTCTTCCGCGTCGTCCGGAATGAGATCCCGGACCCGTTGCGGTCCGGACTTCGCAGTGTGATCGACATGCACCCGGCCGACCGGCTGACGCAATCCACCCTCGCGCGTGTCAGCAGCGCCGTCGACACGCTTGCGGACGGTATGATCGAAAACGAAGACCCTGCTTGCGCCGGTGATGTCCTTCAGCAGCAACTCGGCTTCCGGATAATAGACGCGTTTGACCTCGTCGTCGTTATAGAAGTCTTTCACGGCACTCTTCTGCCGGACGAGTTCGAATCCCTCGACATCGAGCGAGGCCGACTCGGCAATCGGACGGGCATCATGGATGGGCAAGAAGTGCGGCTCTGGGACAATGTTCGTTTTGGCCTCACCGTTCGGCGGATCGTAGGCATAGGTTCGCGGCCGCCCCTCGACAGGCGCCAGATAGTTCAGATCCGCCTTGACGAAAGCCAGCGCTTGAATCTTCTCGTTTTGCAATCCCATGCTTATTCTCCGTTTTTGTCACTGTTTGATCTAGAACGGCTCCTTGAAGGGACGCAGGTCGAGTTCGTGCGTCCACGCAGACGGATGCTGGCGATGCAGATGCCAGTAGGCGTCGGCGATCGCGTCGATGTTGAGCAATCCGTCGGCGCCCTGCTGAATCTTGCGTTGAGGCGCGGCAGTGTTCAGCCGCTCACCGTCGATTCCACCATCGATCACGACATGCGCGACGTGGATGCCCTGCGGCCCGAATTCCCGCGCCATCGATTGCGCCAGCGAACGCAATCCTGCCTTGGCGGCGGCAAATGCGGTGAACGGTGGCTTTCCCCGCAGGCTCGCAGTGGCGCCGGTGAAAATGATGGTGCCCCTGCTTTGCAGCGTCAGACGGCGTGCCGCTTCGCGCCCCACCAGAAATCCGCCGAACGTGGCGACGCGCCAGGTCTGCTCGAAAAATTCCGCCGGCATGGTGCGAAAGTCGTGGCGGGCGTTGTTCCCCACATTGAAGACCACGAGATCGATGGCATCCGCGTTGCCGGCGGCGGCGTAATCGAACAATGCGATCACATCCGCTCCGACCGACGCATCCGCTACAAAGAGTTCTGCGTGACCGCCGCGCTCGGTAATAGTGCGAACGACCTGCGTCAGCTTTTCTTCCGTGCGACCGGAAATGATGACCCTATGCCCCTCCGCTGCGAAGCGCCGGGCCAAGGCCGCGCCGAGGCCTTGTTCAGCTCCCACCCCGACAACAATTGCCGTCCGCTGAAGTGCTGTCATGAGGAGCCGATCATCTTCGGATCAAATCCATTGAGGGCGTACGGCGGCCCCTCCTCAACTTGGTCCGGCAGGCTTGTCCCGCCAAGAGACGCCCGAAAATAAGTCAGCTTTCTCTCTATTCGCAGCGCAGGTGCAAAATCCTTCCACGGTCGCGCGCCGAAGCATCGCATTTCTTGCGCACTGCCTCATCCGGAACTGATCTTGCTGCGCACCGTTGCCTGGGTGACGAAACTGTTCGGCGGCACATCTTCCGTCAGCCAGACGTTTCCACCGATGGTCGAGCCGCGCCCAACGACAATCCGTCCCAGAATCGTTGCGCCCGCATAGATCACGACATCGTCCTCGACGATCGGGTGACGCGAGTTGCCCTTGATCACCGTTCCGTCCTTGTCCGTGGGGAAATGCCTCGCTCCAAGCGTCACCGCCTGATAGATGCGAACGCGATCTCCGATGATGGCCGTTTCACCGATCACCACGCCGGTCCCATGGTCGATGAAGAAGCTCGATCCGATCGCGGCCCCTGGATGGATATCGATCCCGGTTTTTGTGTGCGCGATCTCGGCAACCAGCCTCGCAAGCAACTTGGCGCCCAGTTGATGAAGAACATGGGCAAGGCGATGATGGATGATCGCGGTCATGCCCGGATAGCCAATCAGAATTTCCGGAAAGTTCGTCGCCGCCGGATCGCCGATATAGGCCGCGCGCAGGTCGTTCACGAGTTGCCCGCGAATCTCGGGAAGCATTGACGCAAACGCGCGGGTCAATTCGATAGCCTCGCGAAAATTCCTGTCTGTCGGCGGTTCATCGGTGATGAACAAGGCGCCGCGATGCACCTGCTCGAGAAGACCGTTCAGCGCGACGTTCAGTGTATTGCCGACGAAATAGTCGATATTCTCCGCATCGAGATCGGACCTGCCGTAGTGCCGCGGAAATATCGCCTCCACCAACCCGTTGAGAATTGTTTCCAGCGCATCCCGCGACGGCGCGCGGCGAGCAGGGCCGTCATGACGGATGCTGTGGCTGATCTCGCGAGAAACACGCAGTTCTGCGACGATGGAATCGAGACGCCACCGCGTGTCTATGTTGTCGCCGCGCGCGGCATCAGTGCGCGGCACTTCTAGCAACGAGTCGACCGGCATATTTTGCCTTCCGGATATTGGCTGGGAAAGGAGCATGACGCAGATACTAAAAATACTGAATTCCAAAACCGTCCTCAAGACGAGATGCTCGTTCTCTGCAATCCGCGTCAATGAGAATAATGGCGTTGCCATTCGTTGAACTGTAGCGAAGCGCGAGTTGACAACCGAAGCATCAAAGCATTCGCAAAGACGCTGTATGAACGATCGGTCGTGAACGGGCCGCGCGTACACAGACGACAAGATGCCGAATAAATGCAGTCAATCCAGACAATCCTCAAACAGTGCCGCGAGATGAAATCTTCTTACCAACATACAAACAAAGAAAATCATCCCACATATCGCACGCGCGCATTAAGGACTCTCCTTTTTTCAAGCCGAGCATACGTCGCAGATGCAAGTTCGATGAACACGAACTAGTTTGAAGCATCACACAGCCGCTGGTTTGCACCGGCAATATTTGCGCCACATCACGAAATATCTTTTGGAGCAGCTACTATGTCCCGACTGCCTCTTCGCAGCGTCAACGACGCACCGGACGGCGCCAAGGCTGGCCTCGAGAGCGCCCAAAAGAGCAACGGCTTCCTTCCGAACCTCGTGCGTCTCCTCGCCAATGCGCCGGTCGCGCTGGAAACTTACCAGACCGTGTCCGCAATCAACGCGCGCAGCGAGCTTAAGCTCGCCGAACGGGAGGCCGTGCAGATCACGGCTGCCGCTGTCCACGGCTGCGGCTTCTGCGTCGCCGGTCATACCGCTGTTGCCTACAAGAAGGCGGGCCTTACCGAGGATGTGGTCGAAGCGCTACGCGCCGGCAGTCACGTCCCCGATGCGCGACTGAACGCCGTTGCCGAGTTTACGCGCGCGGTCATTCGCAATCGCGGCGGTGTAGACGACAGCGAATTGCGGGCGTTCCGCGCGGCTGGGTTCAGCGATGCGAATGCACTTGAAGTTATCCTTGGAGTCAGTCTCGCAACACTGTGCAATTTTTCCAACAATCTCGGTCAACCTGCACTGAACCCCGAACTCCAGCCGTACGCCTGGAACAACTCGACCGCCGCGGCAGCGGAATAGCAGGCGAGCGGCAACGCGACGATGACATCGCTTCCAACCGATATCGGCACCTGGCTCGATACCGCCGCTCATGATCTCGACACGACGTCGGATAATGCGGCGGCGCTTTTGCCGGAGCTTGGCAGGGCCGGTCTCTTCCGGATCGGGGTTTCAGCCTCACTTGGCGGGAGTGGCGGCGATGTGACCGATGCGGTCGCGGCCATCGCGGCTGTCTCGGAACGCTCGCTTTCGGCCGGCTTCGTCTTTTGGGGCCATCGCGCATTCATCGAGTACCTGCTGCAGAGTCCGAACGAACTTCTTCGGTCCAAGTTGCTACCTGGTTTGTTGGCGGGACACCGGGCGGGCGCGACCGGGCTATCGAATGCCATGAAATTCCTTTCCGGTATCGAAGAGCTGCAGGTCAAGGCCCGCAAAAGTAATAGCGCGATCCGTATCAATGGTCAGCTTCCGTGGGTCACCAACCTCCAGTCGAGCGGCTTCGATGTCGCCGCCGCCGTACAAGGCGATGACGGCAATCCGGCATTCGTGGCCAGTCTGTCGTCAGACGACCACGGCCTTGAGCGATTGCCGGATCTCGATCTGATGGCCATGCGGGCGACAAGCACGGCCGCCATCAAGATCGATGATGTGCGGATCGGACCCGAGCGGATTCTTCATCGCAATGCGCACGAATGGCTCCCGAAGGTACGTCCCGCGTTTCTGGGTTTGCAATGCGCCATGGCAATCGGTCTCGCACGAAGATCGCTTGCCGAGACGAAGAGCAAACTGAACACCGTGAGAGACGTATTGACGACTTCTGTCGGCGATCTTGCGGCCGACCTGACAATCGCCGAGATGCAACTCAGGACAGGCTTGCTCAATAGTCAGTTCGTCGAGGCACCGGCTCCCCTATTCCGGCTGCGTATTCGTTTGGCTGAAATTGCAGCGGAAGCTGTCCAGCTTGAGCTCTCTGCATCGGGCGGAAAAGCTTACCTCTCAGAGCCTGGCAAGGACTTCCAGCGGCGACTGCGCGAAGTCGCGTTCGTCCCGATCATTACGCCGAGCCTTGTTCAGTTGAAAACCGCGCTGGCCGTGCACGAGCAACCCAAAGTTATCAGCGAGATCGCATGAGCGCGCTGCCGGTGCTTGAAGCGAGGGACATAGGCCTGCGCTATCCGGGCGAAAGCCGCGCCGTCCTTGAAACTTTCGATTTTTCACTCGAGGCTGGCGAGACCGTGAGCATTTTGGGCTCAAGCGGTGTCGGCAAGTCTAGCCTGCTGCGAGTGTTGGGCGGCCTGCAGCAGCCGACTGGTGGAACGGTGCACATGAACGGCGCACGGCTGCATGGTGTACATCCGCGTGTGGCGATCGCATTCCAGGATCCGAGCTTGCTGCCATGGCTATCTCTGGAAAAGAATGTCGCTTTCGGTCTCGAATTCAAGCACCAACCGCGACTGTCGCTCGCCGAAAGCCGCGCGCGCGTCGAAGCAGCGATTGACGAGGTCGGACTATCCCACGCGCGGCGACACTTTCCGGATCAACTGTCCGGCGGCATGGCACAGCGCGCAGCGCTGGCGCGCTGCCTCGCTCGTAAACCAGATATCCTGTTGCTGGACGAACCGTTTGGCGCCCTCGACGAAGTGACCCGCACGGAGATGCAGCACTTGCTGCTGAAGGTTGTCCGCGATTTCAAGACCGCCGCAATCCTGATCACACACGACATCGATGAAGCCCTTCTTCTTTCAGACCGCGTTCTGCTTCTAGGTGGGTCTCCCGCCCATCAGATCGGCGAATGGGCAGTCGATCTGCCGAAGCCGCGGGAAGACTACGTGGCGGAACTCGGCACCATCCGCATCGAGATACTGACCACTTTACGAAACGCGGCTCGCCGCAACTGATTGAAGGGCAAAGCATGTCTATCGATAACGTCTCCCGCCGCGACATGATGAAACTGTCCGCGCTGTTTACGGCCTCCGGCGCGCTGCCGTTGCTGCGCGCCTACGAAGCTCGCGCACAGGAATCCGATGCACCTGTGCGCATTGGCTATCTTCCCATCACAGACGCCACTCCGCTTCTTGTCGCCCACGGCAAGGGATACTTCGAAGCGGAGGGACTGAAGGCTGAGAAACCCGTGTTGCTGCGCAGCTGGGCGCAGGTGCTCGAGGCCTTTATCTCCGGACAAGTCAACGTCGTCCACTTGCTGTCGCCAATGACGGTCTGGGCGCGTTTCGGCAGCAAGGCACCTGCCAAGGTGGTCGCATGGAATCACACCGGCGGCTCAGGCCTGAGCGTTGGACCGCAGATCAACAGCGTCAAGGAACTGGGCGGCAAGACCGTCGCGATTCCGTTCTGGTATTCAATTCACAACGTCGTACTGCAGGCGCTGCTGCGGGAAAATGGCCTCACGCCGGTTTCTAGAAGGACCGGCCAACCGGATGCCAATGAGGTCAACCTCGTCGTTATGGCGCCCGCCGACATGGTGCCGGCGCTTGCTTCCAATCAGATCGCCGGCTTCATCGTCGCTGAACCTTTCAATGCAAGCGCGGAGACGTTGGGTGTCGGCAAGGTCCTGCGCTTCACCGGCGACGTCTGGAAAGATCACGCCTGCTGCGTCGTCTTCATGCATGAGCGCGATTTGCAACAGCGGCCGGAATGGTCGCAAAAAGTTGTGAACGCCATGGTCAAGGCGCAACTCTGGACTCGTGAGAACCGGGCTGAAACGGCGGCACTGCTGTCCAAAGATGGCGCCAACAAGTACACGCCTCACACGACAGCTGTTCTCGAAAAGGTGCTCGCGCCTCCGGAAGCCGACAACGCGGCATATCTGAAATCCGGTGCGATCCGCAATGCAGCATGGCGCGAGCGCCGCATCGACTTCCAGCCTTATCCATATCCCAGTTACACGGAAGAACTTGTGCGCCGGCTCAAACAAACGCTAATCGAAGGTGATCGCGCATTTCTTGATAGCCTAGATCCTGCAACTGCGGCCCGCGAACTTGTCGATGACCGGTTCGTGAAAGCCGCAGTGACTGCTGCGGGCGGCATGGCCGCGTTCGGTCTGCCGGAATCCTTCACACGCACTGAGGTCGTCGTCGCGTGACCACCAGCTGGCCCGCGGAGGGTCTTCAGGCCATAGGCAGGAACGCAATCCCTGCCCGGCAAGACCGGGCGGGAAACAGCGTATCCGGTCCCACCAGCCGTTGGCGATCCGCACTCGTCAACGGCCTGCTCGGTGGCAGCGGACTCATGATGCTGCTGATCCTGTGGTGGATCGGCACAGATGTGCTTGCGACATCGGGCGGCTTCGTGCGCCACTTCTCCCCAACGAGTGCGTTTGCAAGTCTGGCACAGTTGGTCACACACTCCGACCTACCGATCCACATTCTGGTCAGCCTGCGCCGCATTCTGATCGGGTTAGGACTGGCCCTCCTGATCGGCGTTCCGCTCGGTCTTGCCGTCGGCAGCTACAACCTGCTTAACGCCGCCACCTCACCGGCATTCCAGTTCCTGCGGATGATCTCTCCGCTGTCCTGGATGCCGATTGCCGTCATGATACTCGGCGTCGGCGACCGGCCGATCTACTTTCTGCTGACCTTCGCAACGGTATGGCCAATCCTGCTAAACACTGCAGAAGGCGTAAAACGCCTTGAACCGAGCTGGCTTCGCCTCACCGCCAGCCTGTCCGCTACACGCTGGGAGACCTTGCGGCATGTGATCGTCCCTGGCGTGCTCGGTCACGTCCTGACCGGATTGCGGCTGGCGATCGGCATTGTGTGGATCGTTCTGGTGCCATGCGAAATGCTCGGTGTTTCCGCAGGGGTTGGATATTTCATCCTCGATACGCGTGATCGCCTGGCCTACTCCGAACTGATGGCGATGGTACTTATCATCGGATTGTTCGGCTTCCTGCTCGATACCGCTGCGCGCGCGTTATATCGATTGGCTACGCGCGGGCGCTAACGGCTGCCGATATTTCGTCACGCCTCTCCGAGCGGATTTAGTCGCGGCAGCCGCTCCGGAGCGAACGTTCACCGACAGCGGAACGCGTACTGCCTGGCATAGAGGGGGCGCGCGGCCGGCCATGAGGCGCGTTCGGCAAGCGCCAGATTGAAACGGCCCCGGCAGGTCTGGCCGGCGAAGTCGCTGGCGTAGGCATAGAGGCGCTGATCACGCGCGGCGTTGCCGTCCAGAATACGGTCGGTCGTGCTCAACCGCAGCAGATGGGTGTTGCGGCCCAGCGTCTCATGCGTGAACCAAATATCGAGCTCGCCCTGCGGCGACTGCGGCTGCGGCGTGCTCGCTGTCATCGCGCAGAGGAAACAAAGTGCTTGCGCAAAGCCGTCCATGGAAATTCCCTCGATGCGTCACACAGGTTGCAGTAAATGGTGGGTTCAAGACGCGGAACGATTCAAAGCGTCCCTTCCGTTCGTCCGGCGGTGAGTTCGGGTCTGTTCCACCAGCCGCCGCCAAGCGCCTGAAACAGGGCTACCGTGTCGGCGATCCGGGAGGCCTGCGCATCGACATAAGCGAACGAGGTATCCATATAAGCGCGCTGCGCCTCGATCAGCAGCGGGATATTGACCTGCCCCTGCTCGACCTGCCGGCGCACGAGATCGACGTTCTGCTGCGCCGACTTCCGGGCGGTGGCCGCGGCCTCGATGGTGCGCACGTCGGACTGTAACGCGCGCAGCACGTCGGCGACGTTCTGGAACGCCGCCAGCACCGTGCTGCGATACTGCGCGATCGACTGATTGGTGGCTTCCTCGGCGGCACGCTGCTTGTGCGCCAGCGTGCCGGCATCGAACAGCTTCTGGGCCACGTTGTTGCCGAGCGACCAGAACACGCCGTTCGGCGACAGATCGGGCACATTGGACCAGGATTTGCCGGCGTTGGCGCTCAGCGTGATCTGCGGCAGGCGCTCGGCGATGGCCGCCCCGATCCCTGCATTGGCGGCGCGGAGATTGGCTTCGGCGGTGCGGATATCAGGCCGCTGGCGCACGAGATCGCCCGGCACGCTGAGCGGCAGCTTGCGCGGCTGCCGGAACGAGGTGAGATCGAACGTCGGCAGACGCGCCTCGCTCGGAAAACGCCCGGTCAGGAACGCGAGCAGGTTGCGTTGCTGGGCCAGCTGCCGCTCCAGCGCCGGCAGCAACAGACGCGCCTGCGCCACCGCGGTTTCCTGGGTGACGACGTCGGGCAGCGCTATATGCCCCTGTTCGTGCTGACGCCGCAGAATCCGCAGCAGATCGAGCTGCAGCTCGATGATCCGGTTGGTCGCGGCGATCTGGCCGCGCAGCCGCGCCTCCTCGACGGCGGCCAGCGCAATGTTGGAGGCGAGCGTCAGATAGACACCCTCGCGCTGGAAGGCCTGCGACTCCGCCTCCGCATCCGCCGATTCGATCTGGCGGCGGGTGCCGCCCCACACGTCCGGCACGAACGACACGCTCACCTGGCGGGTGACCACGCTGTAGCGCGAGGGGCCCGTGGATGCTTCGCCGGTGTCTGGATCGATCACCGTCTCGACCGGAATCCTTTGACGAGTCGCATCGAGACTGGCGCTGACGACCGGGAACAGCGTGCCGCGCTGGGCGAGCGCATTGGCCCGCGCCACCCGCACCGCGGCCTCGGCGGCGGCAAGATCGGGGTTGTGCGCGATCCCGTCCTGAACGAGCTGGTCAAGCTTCTCGGAGCGGAACATCTCCCACCACTGCGCGGGAATCTCGCCCCCGCGCTCGACCTTCTGACCCGGCACCCGGTCGGCACGGGCCGGATCGCTCTCCGGGCCCGGCAGAAAACTCGTCACCTCCGGACGCCCCGGCGTCTCAAAATCCGGTCCGACCGCGCAGCCCGACAGCAGCAACGCCACGACAAGCTGGCTTCCCAATCCACCCGAACGCCCCACGACCACCCCCTGCCGCCCAAGCAGCTTGTTTTTATCGGGCAGACCCCCGCCCTTGCGTAACCGACTATTCCGCCGCCTGTGGCGCCGTCTCCGCACTCATCTCTGGCCGCGTACGCCGCGAGAACAGGTCAACGAGAACAGGAAACACCACCAGAACCAGCACCGGCGCGAACAACATGCCTCCGACCACGACCAGCGCGAGCGGACGCTGCACCTGAGCTCCAATCGCGGTCGAGAACGCCGCCGGCAGCAGACCGACAGCGGCCGCCAGACATGTCATCAGGCGCGGGCGCAGGCGGACAAGACAGGCCTCCACCAAGGCGTCCCGGCGTTCCCGGCCCTCGTCGATGAGCTGATTGAAATATGTGAGCAGGATGATGCTCTCCATGATCGAGATGCCAAACAGAGCGACAAATCCGATCGCGGCCGATACACTGAACGGCGTTCCGGTGAAGAAGAGCGCGAAGATTCCGCCGATCACCGCCATCGGGATCGCAGTCAGACTCAGCAGCGTGTCGACCACCGAAGAGAACTGCACGTAAAGCAGAAGCGTCATCAGCAGGATGGTGATCGGCACGATCACCATCAGGCGCTTGACCGCGTCCTGCAGGTGACCGAACTCACCGTGCCACTCGATCCGGTAGCCGGCCGGCAGCTTCACCTCTTCAGCGATCCGGCGTTGCGCTTCGTAGATCGCGCCGCCGAGATCCCGGCCGCGCACGCTGAACTTGATCGGCAGATAACGCTGCTGCCCATCCCGGTAAATGAACAAGGGCCCGGACTGCAACTTAACACTTGCGACCTCTTTCAGCGGGACCTGGGTGACCTTGTTGGTCTCCGAATCCTGCACGCCGATCGTGAGATTATTGATCGCCTCGATGTTCTGCCGGAATTCCGGAGCCAGGCGCACGATGATCGGAAAGAAGCGGTCGCTGTCAGGCTCGTAGACATTCCCCGCCTCTTCGCCACCGATCGCAGCGCGGATCGCGGTATTGATGTCGCCGGGGGCGAGACCGTAGCGACCCGCGGCAAAGCGATCGACGTCGATGCTAACCGTCGGCTGGCCGATGACCGTATTCGCCGACAAATCGGCAATGCCCGGCACGGTGCTCATCACGGCCCGGATCTTTTCTGCCGTATCGGTGAGTGTCGTGAGGTCGTGGCCAAACAGCTTCAGGCTGTTCTCGCCTTTGACGCCGGAGATTGCCTCCTGCACGTTGTCTTGCAGGTATTGCGAGAAGTTGAATTCGACGCCAACAAACTCCGCACGTAATTTACCGAGAACCTCATCGATGAGTTCCGGTTTGCTCAGCCCCGAACGCCACTCCGACCTAGGCTTCAGCGGCACGTTGAACTCGGCGTTGAAGAACCCATTCGAATCGAGACCGTCGTCGGTGCGCCCTTGCTGCGACACCACGGTCTTGACCTCAGGAAAGCTGCCAAGCACGCCGCGCATCCGATTGACGGCGACGTTGCCGGCATCAAGCGAGACCGAAGCCGGCATGGTCGCGCGGATCCAGAGATTGCCTTCCTCGAGATGCGGCAGAAACTCGAGTCCGAGCGAACGGCCGGCGAGCAGGGCGAGTGCAAACAGACCAACGGTCGCGACTAGGGTCCGCACCCTGGCCTTCAGCGCGAATTCAAGAATAGGCAGATAGAACCGCCGCAGGGCGGCCATGATCCGCGTTTCCGTATGGCCGATGCCGTCCGGCAGCAGAAAGGCGCTCATGGCGGGCGCAATCGTAAAGGTCGCGATCAGGCCGCCGGCGAGCGCATAGGCATAGCTCTTGGCCATCGGTCCGAAAATGTGGCCTTCGACGCCGCTCAATGTGAACAGCGGCACGAAACCGACGATGATGATCATCGCCGAGAACAAGATCGGCTTGTTGACTTCGCACGCCGCTTGCAAAATCTTCATCGACTTCGCACCGAGGCCGACTGGCGCATCAGTAGATTGCACCGCCGCCCCCGGTTTCGAGAGATAGCGGAAGATATTTTCGACCATGATGACGGTCGCATCGATGATCAGGCCAAAATCCAGCGCACCGATCGACAGCAGGTTGGCCGATTCACCGCGCAGCACCATGATGCCGATGGCGAAGCAGAACGCGAATGGGATCGCAGACGAGACAATGATGGCGCTGCGCAAGTCGCCAAGGAACAACCACTGGATGAAGAATACCAGCACGATGCCGAACAGCACGTTGAACATCACCGTCCGGGTGGTGACGCTGATGAGTTCGGAACGGTCATAAATGCGCTCGATCTTCACGCCCGGCGGCAGAATGTTCGAATTGTTGATCTGTTCGACCTCTGCCTTAACGCGCTCGATAGCCGGCGCGCTCTGCGCCCCGCGCCGCATCAGGACGATCCCCTGAACGATGTCGTCGTTCTTATCCTGGCCGGCAATACCGAGGCGCGGCTCATGCCCGACGATGACCTCGCCGATATCGCGCACGCGTACCGGGTTTCCACCAACCTGCGTCAACATGGTGTCGCGGACGTCGTCGATCGTGCGAATCTGCCCGACACCGCGTACAACCGCCGCCTGCATGCCGAGATCGACCGTCTGACCGCCGACATTGACGTTGCTCTTGTTAAGCGTCTCGATGACATCCGGCAGCGTCAGGCCGTGGGCAATCAGCTTGTTGAAATCGATTTGAATTTCGAATGTTTTGGTTTTGCCGCCCCAGCCGCTGACGTCGAGGACTCCAGGCACGGCCAGAAACCGACGCGTCACCACCCAGTCCTGCAGCGTTTTCAGATCCATGACGCTATAGCCGGGCGGTCCCACGAGCCGATAGCGGTAGATCTCGCCGATCGGGCTCCAGGGTGAGATCCCCGGCTTGACGTCGTTCTGCAATGGATCCATCTGACCGAGCAGATTGAGGATGTATTGCAAAGCCTCTTCGTAAGTTACATCGTACGTGAATTGCACCCGCACATCGGACAGGCCGAACAACGAAATCGAACGTATCGTCGTACGGTGTTTTGCCGTGGACAGCGCCGTCTCAATCGGGATCGTGATGTAGCGCTCAATTTCCTCGGCAGATTGGCCTTTGTTTTGGGTCACAATCTGGACAAACGGCGGAACCGGATCTGGATAGGCCTCTATGTTCAGCTGGCTGAACGCCACCGCACCGGCGACTAGCAACATACCGAACAGCGCGACAACAAGCAGTCGCAGCCTGAGGACCGTCTCGACAATTCCACGCATAATCCAAATTGCTCCGCTTGCCGGCGCTTATAGAGTTTCTATTGCTCTCGGACGGCGGCTAGCCTCGGAGCGTCGCTCCACGATCGATGAACAAGCTGCCACCCGTGACGACCTTCTCACCGGGCTTGAGACCACTCAGCACCTGCACCATCGATCCGCTTGTGAGCCCCGTTTTGACATAACGCAGCTCAACCGCACCGTCGGCACGCGCAATCCAGACGCGCGCGGTGTCGCCTTCGTAGACGATCGCATTGCGGGGAACGGCCGGCGTCGGCGCGCCCTCGTCGATTGCAATGTCGACGTTTGCGAACATCTCTGGCCTGAGCTGCCCGTCGGAATTGTCGATCGCGGCACGCACCACCAGACGACGCGTCTCGGTATCGAATGACGAAGCGACGTAATTGATTCGATCTTCGAACACGCGTCCGGGATGGGTCAGGACGGTGAATTGGATCTTCTGACCCAATTTCACCTGCGATGCGTCGCTCTCACGCACGTAGGCGAGCAGCCATACCTTTGAGATATCGCCGACACGGTAGATCGGTTCGGCGTCGCTTGCTCCCGCATCCACATACTGCCCTGGTCCGATCCGCCGCTGCAGAATGGTGCCCGCGAGCGGCGAATAGACCGGTGCATCGGGTGAGATCACGCCGGTTTTCTCAAAGGTATCAATCTCTTCATCTGTCTTGCCGATGAGACGCAGACGATTGCGCACAGCCTGAATGGCAACTTCGGCCGAACGGAGATCATTCTGGGCCGCGACCAGATTGGCCTGCGCCTCATCCCAATCCTTCTGGGCCATGGCCTTATCTTTGATCAGGTTCGCGACGCGCCGTTCGGCGATCGTCGTCAAATTGACCTGCGAGCGAGCCTTGTTCAAATCGGCAATCGCCGAGACGAAGTCCTTTTGCGTTTCCACCGAATCGGTCGCGTCAATGATGAAAATCTGCTGGCCCTGCTCCACTACATCGCCGGGAGCGGCAAGAAGACGCTTCACCCGGCCGGCATAGGGGGAATAGATGCGGGTCGTGCGATCTTCGTCGATCACAACCTTGCCCTCGGTGCGAAACCCGGAGCGGAACGATTGCACTCTGACGGGCTGAACTGTGAGCGTCGCCCACTGAGCCGCTGTAGGATGAAGCAGTCCCGCCGCACGGCTAACCTGGCTTCCTAGCTTAGCATCAGCAGCGATAGAACCTCGCTCGGCTTTCCAAGAGAAGGCTATGAAGGCCGCAACGAGACACAGAAGACCGAACGCAACTGCGGATCGCCGCCGAAGCAACAACTTAATTCGCACAAGCCGTTGGTTCGGCATCTTGACAGCCCATCGTTACCGACCACTGACACGTTAAAGCAAGACGCATCGAGTAGACATGTTAAGCAATGAGATGCCGATATACATTCCGGCTTACGGCAACCTGACAGCAGAGATGTCTGCGACATTTTGCCCACAGTTCTCCAGTGCCGCAGTCAGCGGCTTGGCTTTCCATCAACATAGAAGGCGATGGATCGAGACACCTTGGACCTGACTGTGCTTTCTTGGGCCAAGCTTCGTGAGAAGTTGCCTGAGGAAAGTAGCTTTGCAGGAAATGCTTTCAATCGTCCTGAATTTTATTAGAGCACACGAAGCTTGGGCGATTCCTTTGGCGTTCCTGCTTGCGTTTGTTAAGTCGCTCCCTTTCGTGTCTCTGGCTATTCCGGGGACCGCTCTTCTGCTTGGTATCGGTGCGCTGATCGGTACGACTGGAATCAGTTTTCTTTCTGTTTGGCTGGCGATCAGCCTTGGCGCCGCGCTCGGTGATTGGGTGTCCTATTGGCTCGGTTTTCGCTTCAAGGATTCAATTCGCCAGAGCCAGTGGGCCAAACGTCATTCGCATCTGCTGGCGCGCGGAGAGGCCTTCTTCCAACGTTGGGGCGCGCTTAGCATTGTGGGCTGCCGCTTCTTTGGTCCGCTTCGGGCGACCGTGCCACTTATCGCAGGTATTTTCGGCATGCCTGGACTTACATTCCAGATCGCCAATTGGATGTCAGCCTTTCTTTGGTCGGGAACGCTTCTCTCACCTGGGACTTTATTGACGCGATATCTATGATGGCCGCCGGCTCAATGCCTGCAGCCATCGAACTAAAATCGCGGTTGCTCCGCGAAACAACGTGAGTATCAAAGCGAGATCAATGGCTCAGGAAGAGTGACCCAGGGCCGACAGCGCTAATTAGGGTGAACGAGCGATTCTTAGTCCGCTGCAAAGCTTACTGATCATCGCTCGTTCCAAGCTCGCGAGATACGCTTAGGTTATAAGCATTGCCGTCGAAAAAGTCGCCAACGGCAAAACGGCCGACCGTGAGCGTGACGCGATCGATATCGCGCCTACCCGCAAGCTGGTTTGATCCATCGGCAACTTCTTCCTGCTCGCCACCCAGGCCGAACAGCAGACATGAACTATCAGCTTTTAATCGCTTGTTAGGCTTGCTGATCGGCTTCGGCCTGCCCGCCGAACTGAGCTTTCATCTTTTCCCGCATCCGCTGAATTGTCACATAAAGCATCGGGATGAGGAAAATCCCTATCGAACTGGCAGCAAGCATGCCGCCGAAGACGGCGGTGCCGACCGCACGACGACTGAGCTGCGCCGCGCCGGTCGCAATGACGAGCGGCACGAGGCCGAGAATAAACGCGATCGAAGTCATCATCACCGCACGAAATCGCATTTGTGCGCCCAGCGCCGCCGCTTCCTCGATGCTCAGCCCGGCCTCACGCTGCTCCTTCGCGAATTCGACGATCAGAATGCCGTTCTTGGCCGCGAGCGCGATCAGCACCACGAGCCCGATCTGGCCGTAAAGATCGAGATTGAGACCAGCGAGCTTGATCCCGAGATAGGAGCCCAGCACACCCACCACTACTGACAACAGGACCGGGATCGGGATCGACCAGCTTTCGTAGAGCGCCACGAGAAACAGGTAGGCGAACAGCACCGCCAAAGCGAGAATGATGCCGGTCTGGCCCGATGCCTGTTGTTCCTGATAGGCCGTCCCCGTCCACTCGAAGCCGTATCCCTGCGGCAGCGTGGTATCGGCGAGGTTCGCCATCGTGGCGATCGCAGTACCGGACGATACGCCCGGCGCCGGACCGCCGTTGATGGTCACTGACCGGTAATTGTTGTAGCGAGTAATGACCTGAGGCCCGGTGACGATCTTCAAGCCGGCGATCGAGCGCATCGGCACCATATCGCCTTTGTTGTTGCGGACGTAAATCTTCCAGATATCCGGAATGTCGGCGCGGTCGGTTTCAAGACCTTGAATGTTGACCTGCCAGGTCCGACCGAAAAGATTAAAGTTATTGACATAGAAGCCGCCGAGCGTGGCCTGCAGCGATGAAAAAACATCGCTCATGTTGAGGCCGAGCGCCTGTGCCTTCGAACGATCGATGTCGAGATAGAGCGATGGATTGGTCGCGGTGAATGTCGAAAACACACGCGTTAAAGTCGGCTCTCGATTGGCAGCGCCGATCAGACCGTTCATCACACCGCCAAGCGCGACGGGGTCCTGCCCCTCTAGTGCCTCAAGCTGGAACTCGAAGCCGCCGCTGGTCGAAAGCCCGATAATCGGCGGCAAATTGAACGGCAAGACATTGGCCTGACGGATTTGCGAACCGCCCACGTAGGTGCGCGCGATCAAAGCTTGAACCGATTCCGCAGCCGCGCGCCGATCCGCGAAAGGCTTGAGGCGTGCGACCATAAACGCCGCGTTCGGTTGATTGCCGCCGTCGAGCAGCGAGAAACCAATGATCGACAGCGTGTGCTCAATGGCCGGCATCTGTTTCAGCAGGTCTTCCACCTGTTTAGCTGCGGCGCTGGATCGCGCGACGGACGCGCCATCCGGCAATTGCAGCGCGATGAAGAAGGCGCCCTGATCTTCCTCGGGCAAGAATCCCGTGGGGGTAATCCTTGACATCTCGAATATGCTCGCTGCAAAGACCAGAACAGCAACGAGCGAAATCACCGCCATACGAATGAGCCGGTGCACGATGCCGGTGTAGCGGTCGCGTATCCAGTCGATGCTACGCAGAACGCGCCCCATGATGCCCTGCTTCGGCCCGGTATGGCGCAGGAAAACCGCGCACAAAGCCGGAGACAAAGTCAGCGCGTTCAACGCGGAAATCAGCATCGCGCAACTGATGGTGACGGCGAACTGGCGGAACAGCGTTCCGGAAATACCGGGAATGAACGCAATCGGGACGAACACCGAAAGCAGAACGAGCGTGATCGCGATGATCGGCGCCGTAATCTGCGCCATCGCCTTCTTGGTCGCGTCTGCCGGGGAAATATCCGGCTCCTCCTCCATCACGCGCTCGACGTTTTCGACCACGACAATGGCGTCATCGACCACGATGCCGATAGCGAGCACCATCGCGAGCAGCGACACTGTATTGGCTGAATAGCCAAGGACCAGGAGCGCCGCGAAGGTACCGATCAAACTGACCGGAACGGCGATCGCCGGAATGATGGTCGCGCGCAGATTGCCGAGGAACAGGAACACCACGATCACGACCAGCACGAAAGCTTCACCGAGCGTCTTCAGCACTTCGACGATGGTGTCGCTCACGAAGGTGGTCGAGTCATACTGGACAAGATAGGTCAGGCCGTTCGGAAAACGTGTCGACAGTCTCTGAAAGGTTGCCTGTACGGCTTTCGCCGTGGTCACCGCATTGGCGCCGGGCGCGAGATAGATGCCGATCGGGACACCGGGGCGGCCGTCGATGCGTGATTCGCTGTCGAGATTCTGCGCACCGATCTCGACATGGGCGACATCGCTGATCCGCAGCACCGAACCGTCCGGATTCGCGCGCAACACGATCTTGCCGAATTGCTCCGCCGTCGTCAGGCGGCCCTGGGTCTGGACGTTGAACTGGAATTGCTGATCATCGCCGATCGGCCGCGCGCCGATGCGGCCCACCGGCGCCTGAACGCTCTGCGCGCGGATGGCCGCGATCACATCGGACGGTGCAAGATTGAGACTCGTCAATCGCTGCGTATCAAACCAGATACGCATCGAATAGTTCATCCTCGCGAACAACGTCGCCTGCCCGACGCCGGGCGTGCGGGAAATGGCATCCAGCACATTTATAATGGCGTAGTTCGTAATGAACAACGGATCTTGCTCGCCATTCTCGCTGTACAGAACGACAAACTGCAAGACCGCCGAGGATTTCTTTTGAACGACAAGGCCCTGCGCCTGGACCTCCGTCGGCAATTGCGACAGCGCCGTCTGCACGCGGTTATTGACGTTGACGGTGTTGATGTCGGGATTTGTGCCGAGCGCGAACGACACCGTGAGCGTATAGCTACCGTCATTGCCGCTGGTCGATTTCATGTAAAGCGCGCGGTCGACGCCGACAACCTGCGCCTCAAGGGGCTGGGCAACGCTGGATTCCACGACATCCGCGGACGCGCCCGGAAACGTGCCGGTGACCGTCACCTGGGGCGGTACAATGTCCGGAAACTGGGCGACGGGTATTTGCAGCAACGCCAGCCCGCCGGCGAGCGTGATGACAATCGCGATGACGATTGCTAACCGCGGACGGTCGACGAAAACAGAGGAGATCATGGAGTCGTACTCGCCGGCTTGGTGTTTTTGGTGCCGGCGGGTTCGTTCTGAACATGTCCGTCACTTGTGGCGGCTTTCATGCTCGATTCGATCAGTGCGCTGACCGGACCGGGATTGACAGGCTGCCCTGGCCGCACGCGCTGCAATCCTTCAACGATCACCTTTTCGCCGAGCTTGATCCCGCTCATGACGGAGGCGATCGTCGCTGTCGACTGGCCGAGCTGGATGCGACGCTGCTCCGCCTTGTTGTCGGCGCCAATCGTGAAGACGTAATTCCCTTGCTGATCGGTCAAAACCGCGGAACGCGGAATTGCCAGCACCTCCACTGGCTGTACCCCCTCCAGCAGGACCGTGACGAACTCACCGTCTGTCAGTTCACGCGGAGTGTTGGCGGCCGGTGACGATTCAAAAAGCGTGGGGTTCTTGATGACGCCGCGAAGTGTGATGGTATCGGTGCTTTGGGAAATGGTGTTGTTGATGAAATTAAGCTCGCCGCGCTCCTCATACATGCGGCCGTCCGGCAACTGAAGCCGGATAACAACAGCACTGAATCCGGCCTTCGCATACCGGCTACGGAGATCCAGCGCTTCGCGCACGGATACGGGGAATATCACATACATCGGATTCTGGCTTACGATCGTCGTGAGAATGCCTGAGCCCGGACTGACGACGTTGCCTTCGGTGACCGCCGTTCTACCGATCTTCCCTTCGATTGGTGAGCGGATATCGGTGTAATCGAGATTGATCTGGGATGCCTGAACTTGAGCTTGCGCGGACTGCACCTGCGCTTCCAGGCTGCGCTGATTGGCGATCGCAGCATCGTAGGTCGACTGCTGACCGGCCGGACCGCTGAGCAATGTCCGGGCGCGCTCCGTCGTTAGCTTGGCATTTTCAAGCGTGGCCTGTAGTTGCTCGACGAGAGCCTTCTTTTGAGCGAGATCGGCCTCGAAAGGACCGCGCTCAAGAAGATAAAGCGGATCGCCCTGCTTGATCTCCGCGCCCTCGGTAAACAGTCGCTTGTCCAAAAATGCCGTGACACGCGCGACCACGTTGACCCGGCTTATCGCCTCGATTCTCCCGAGAAACTGGCTGGTTTCGATGACCGGCCGCTTGACCGCCTCGAACACGCCGACCGCAGGCGGCGCTCCGGGGGCCTGGGCGTGAGCGACGGCCGTGGGACCGCCCGCTATGATCATCGCCGTCAGAATGCCAATGCGCAGTCTCGCAGGATACATTTCTCTTCCCCTGGGGGCTCGAAACTCCAACGCGAGCCAATTTAAGCACGTCTCTTCTTTTTGTGCGACCTGGCAATTGGAACTTCTTTGCCATCTGCCGCGTCATTGTATTGGACAACACACATTCTCTCAGAATTGTAGGTGTTGCCTCCAGTTCTTGATTGCTGCTCCCGGTGGCAGGACCGCGCGCATGTATATTTTACCCTTGGGGTTCAGAGCATTTTTCAGCCGATTGTTCGGGCTGACGCGGCAACCGGCGATTATCACAGCACCGCCCAAAGATTGCCCTCTCGATCCGACCGAATTCGCAAATCTGATAAAGCGTGGAAGACGACAAGATTTTGAAAAATTGGCTCAAATGCTCTCGTCCAGGTCGCTCGCGCTAGGCAGGCCTGCCAAACTGGAGCCTTTACGCAGAACCCAAATCGTCGGCGGCAGGCAGGGAACCGGCCGCCATCAGGCACCGGAATCCTGATACCGCTCCGCCTTCCGACATAATTTCCTTCGCCAGCACCTCTATACTACGTCTCTGCAGATGCCAGACTCTGCTATGCTAGATGATCCGCCAGTTGAGTGAGCGCGAGACTCGCAATGTCCCTGATCTTGCGGCTGTTGATGTTTCTTGCGGCTCCGATCGCCGCCCTGTTCGTCGCCCGCGACAGCCTCAATTTCGATATCGCTCAAACCATGATCATGATGCTGCTTGTCATCGCGGCCCTGTGCGCGGTTGCGATCTGGCCTCGTCGTAACAAAAAGCCCCCATAAATTTTCTGCCTCAGAAGCTTTCGTCACGAATTTCCGCTACGGGTCGCCAAGAACGGACACACAACCAAGGTCAAAACGCGAAGCTCTAACTAACAAAAATAACCCGCGCATACCGAGAAACGCTTTCTGAACTTGCCGCCCGCGCCCATCTCACCGAGAGAACCCCCTTCGGCTTCGCTATGGAAGCGAACTTCGGTGTGCACGAAACACGCAACAGCCCAATCGGAAAAAAAATAGCCCCTCCAAGGTTTGGAGGGCTAAGTTGGGGAGGAAGCATGTCTGTGGTTAGACACCATCGGACGCACCAGCATCCGGTCACACTCGCGATCTTACCCGTCGGCTAAAGCGCGAAACTCCTCCGAATAATGCACAGCTCAGCTAACTCGTGGGATCATCCGTTAGTGCGGATACCCCCCTACTTTGGTGCTAGTTGCCGAACTCATCCCTGTGTAGATTTATGGAATTGTTACGCGTGATCGGCAAATTTGAGGTTCACATCTGACATTGAAAATACCGAAATTGCCTCGTGACTTACCGCTCGCTTTTAGATCATTGAGAACCAGCTCAATGTCACGAAGTTGAGCATTCTCATACGACACGGCTATTTTTCCGGGAGATAGTCATTGCAAGCCTGGCAGATATTGAGTGTGTCAGCCGTTTACATTGGCGTGCTATTTGTTGTCGCCTGGTGGGGCGATCACATCGAACTCTCGCAAAGCCGCCGCATTGAATGGCTTCGTACTTCCGCAATAATCTACGCCCTCACGCTTGCGGTCTATAACACGACTTGGAGCTTTTATGGCTCGGTTGGAAGAGCAACCGCCAGCGGGTTTGACTTTCTTCCCATCTATATTGGCCCGATACTCATCTTGCTATTCGGCCAAAAGCTCATTGCCAAGGTGATACGTATTGCAAAGGAGCAAAACGCGACATCTATCGCTGATTTCATTAGTAGCCGCTACGGTCGCAGTCAAACTCTCGCGACTCTTTTGACGCTCGCAGCTCTCGTTGGAGCGCTTCCATACATAGCCCTGCAGCTCAAAGCTATAGCGACAAGCTTTGATGCTATAGTGCTCGCGGAGCCAGACGCTTCGGAATATTTCATATCGCAGGATACTGCCTTGTCGGTCGCAATCTTTCTTGCGGTTTTCTCCATTGTATTTGGCATTCGGCATATTCACGCGCGTGAGCATCACCGCGGACTCATGCTCGCAATCGCCTTCGAAAGTTTGGTCAAACTTGCGGCGTTCGTCGTCGTCGGAATCTACATCGTATTCGAGGCGTCAGGAGGAGCCTACTCCCTGTATCAACGTGTACTTGATGATCCAAGGCTGGCCTCGTTGACACATCCGGATTTTACAAATCCGACATGGATCTCCAACACCATTATCTCGATGGTGGCATTCCTTTGCCTGCCACAGGCATTTCATGTCGCGGTGGTCGAGAACCAGAATCCGAAGCATGTCCGCTCCGCCGCGATTCTGTACCCCCTTTATCTGCTGGTTATCAGTCTGTTCATGGTGCCGATTGCAATGGTGGGACTTCTCACCTTCGGTCAATCAATAAATCCAGACCTCTATATGATTGCAATTCCGCTGGCGTCAAACTCGCAAGCAATCGCGCTGACCGCGTTCATCGGAGGCCTGTCTGCGGGTACAGGCATGGTCATCGTGGCGACAGTGGCGCTGTCGACGATGATTTGCAACGATGTGGTGATGCCCATCGTTTTTCGCTCTCGCGCCTTCAAGTTCGGACACCCTAACACGGATTTAACCAAGGTCCTGATAGCTATCCGGCGCGCCTGCGCCATTGGCGTACTAGCTCTGGCTTATGGAACGTATCGTTTCCTCGACAAAAGCTACCCCCTTACAAGCATAGGACTCGTTTCGTTTGTCGGCGTTGCGCAGTTTGGCCCTGCATTCCTTGGCGGTCTATATTGGCGCCGCGCCAATCGTGCGGGTGCCGTGGCCGGGCTGCTGACCGGGTTGGCCGTGTGGAGTTACACTCTTCTCGCACCAATCGCGATGACCTTATGGAAATTGCCTGGAGCCGAAATTCCACACTGGGCTCATCCCCATGCTCTATTTGGCTTGGGCGGACTCGACGCAATATCGCATTCCACACTTTGGAGTCTTGGTCTCAACATCGCTGTTTTCATTTTTATATCGCTGCTGGCCCGCCAGACCACCGTTGACCGGGCCCGCGCTTTGGCCTTCTGGCAAGGCGCCGCTGCCGACACCCTCGCGCCAACGACGCCACGCTCGATTCTCTACATGGACGATCTCAGAAGCCTGACGTCGCGCTTCATCGGCTTCCAGGAAGGGGCCGGCTCGTTCGACAAGTATCTTGCCCGGCGCTTGGCCGGATATGGGCCACCTCTCAAACCTTCTCGCCTGATCGATTCCGACGCCTTGCATTTCACAGAGACGGCTTTATCCGGCGCCATAGGAGCTGCGTCCGCGCGGGTTGTTATGGCCGCCGCGCTGGAAAGCGATCGAATATCGACGCGGCAGGCACGCGATATCCTGGACGAGGCATCAGAAGCACTTCGCTTTAGCCGGGGGCTTCTACAAGGCATCCTGGAAAGCTTGTCGCAAGGAGTCTGTGCGTTTGACAGCGAATTCAGGATCACGGCCTGGAACGGTCGCTTTCTCGAAATGCTTGAACTCCCGGCCGACTTCATTCGAGTCGGACTCTCACTTTCTGAAATGGTCTCGTTTAACACTGCGCGCGGCGAATACCACGACACCGACCTGCGGGATCTCTTTTTCTACCGGAAGGCGGAACTGCACGCACTTCCATATCAATATGAAAGAATCCGGCCAGACGGCCGTGTTCTGGAGATTATCTTCGCGCGAATGGCCGGTAACGGATACGTCGCAACCTATACCGACGTTACCGATCGTCACGCTGCTGCTTTAACGTTGCGTGACGCAAACGAGCGGCTGGAAGAGCGCGTTCAGGAACGCACCCTCCAGCTTGAGAAGGCAAAACGTTCCGCCGACGATGCAAACGCAAGCAAGACTCGGTTTCTGGCAGCGACCAGCCACGATCTTATGCAACCCATGACGGCCGCCCGGCTCTTCATAGCCGCATTGCAAGAAAGCCTGGCACGAGGCGAGATTGCTTCTCCCGAAGACAGGGGCAAGGAAGCCGTGCTTGCACAACGAGCGTTAAGCGCTTTCGTTTCTACCGAGCAGTTACTCGATGAACTTCTGGATATTTCCGCACTCGATACCGGGGTCGTAAAGCCTGACGTAAAATCAGTCGATGTCGGGTCAATTCTAAGCCAGCTCGCTCTGGAGTTCTCAGGAACAGCAACCGAGCGTGGTTTACACTTCCGCGTCCTGCCACGCACCATCACCGGCTTGTCGGATCCGGCGCTCCTCCGAAGAGCGTTACAAAACATCATTTCAAACGCCCTTCGTTACACTCCAAGCGGAGGCGTTCTCGTTGGGTGTCGCTGTCGGCTCGACTGCATTGAAATCAGCGTTCACGACACCGGAATCGGCATTCCGGAGAACAGAATTCACGAGATTTTTCAGGAATTCCGGCGTCTTGATATCAATCCGACCGCCGAACGTGGACTCGGCATTGGGCTCTCGATTGTCGACCGCATCGTCAACTTGCTCGAACATCGACTCGAAGTCCGCTCAACACTGGGTAAGGGCACAAGTTTCACAATCAAGCTTCCGCGATCCCATGAAGCAGCTGCATGCCCGGAATCCACTGATGAACGACCGTCATCTGATGATCATATCCCCTTACGGGTTCTCTGTCTGGATGACGATTTATCAATCCGTCAGGGTCTTCAGGCGCTGCTGATGCGCTGGAGCTATGAAGCGTTTTTGGCTTCAGATGTCGACCAAGCAATAGCGATCTGCAGAGAACGTGAAATTGACGCGATACTACTTGATCTGAAATTGGGCTCGTCCCCGATCGATGGGCTCGCGGCTTACGATATAATCTGCGCAGCTACTCGACACCGAATACCCGCAATACTTGTCACAGCCGACCGGACAGAAGCCGTTCGGCGAACCGCGAGGCAAAGAAATATTTTGCTCGTTCAAAAACCCATCAGGCCGGCCGCGTTGCGAAAGGCGCTGCTTGCCTCGTCCTCAAGAGCGGATTGATCAAGCGCGTCCATCATTCATAACAAGAGAATTCAAACAATGAATATCGCCATACCGCGGATTGTTCTTGCAGATGATCACCCACTGATGCTGGCTGCACTCAAGGCAGCACTGAGCGAAGTGTTGCCTCAGGCCGAAATCATCATATGCAGTTCGGTTGAAGGCGCGCTTGCGGCCATCGAAAAATGTGCCGGCGAAATCGATCTGTTACTCTTGGATCTCGATATGCCCGGGTCACGAGGGTTCACTGGCCTTTTTACGATTCTCCGGAAGTTTCCGGTCTTACCTATCGCGATCATTTCAGCGACACAGACGCCCCAGATCGTACATCGCGCACTACAATACGGAGCGGCTGGATATATCTGCAAGTCTATGAGCCTGCCGACTATGCAGGAGGCTGTATTATCGATGCTGGAGGGACGAAGATTCATTCCACCCGGCCTGGAGCAGAATTCCGACCTCGTTCAAGAAATCGAACTCGGACGCCGCTTCTCATCGTTAAGCGCACAGCAACTGAAGATTCTGGCAATGATCGTAGATGGCAAACTCAACAAGCAGATCGGCGCAGAGTTGAACGTCGCAGAGCAGACCGTCAAGATACACGTTTCCACAATTCTAAGAAAATTGAACGTCCAAAGCAGAACTCAGGCTGCAGTTCTTGCCGAGCGGCTCTTTCCGAGCTCCTCTCCAGATAGAATTCATGATTTTTCGAGACGAACCTAAGATGATTGCATATCATTGAGACGACCATTACCCGGACCTGACACCATCCAGGAATTGCGAGACGTGAAGCTTCAGGCTTTTGGCTTGTGTCGACAACTCAGTTGCCACATTCAGCACCTGTTGCGCCGCAATGCCGGTCTCGTTCATTTCCGACGAAACACCAGCTAGATCGCCGGTTACCTTTCTTGTACCGGTTGCGGCTTCGATAGTCCCTTTAGCAATCTCCAATGTGGCCAATTGCTGCTCTTTCGCCGTCAATGCGACTGCGCTGGCCACTTTATCTAGACTATCCACAAGACCACCAATCATCTCGATTGCGGATACGACGGATGATGTGTCGGTTTGCATTTCCTCAATACTGACGGCTATTCGTTCGGTTGCCTGCGTCGTCTGCGAAGACAGATGCTTGACCTCAAGGGCTACGACGGCAAACCCCTTTCCAGCGTCACCAGCCCGTGCGGCCTCGATAGTCGCGTTTAGCGCAAGAAGATTGGTTTGACCGGCGATAGCTCCGATCATCTTCAGAACACCAGTGATGGCGTCAGCACTCGTAGCCAGCTTATTGGCCTTTGTGGACGCCTCCATAGCTTCACCGGTTACTCGCCCAGTCATGTCAGCCGCCGAAGAGATGCGTTCCGAGACTTCAGCGAGAGATCTGCTCATCTGCTCAGACGCCGCCGCCACGGTCTCCACGTTCAGTGTCGCTCTTTCAGCCGCAAGTGCCACCACGTTCAGCCGTTGGGAAACCCGCTCGGCCGTTGTGGACATCAAGTTGGCGACGCTCAGCATCTGGTCGGCGGCACTCAGAACTGATTGCACGACATTGCTGACGGAATCTTCAAACCTGTCGGCGAGCCTGCTCATGACGGCTCGTCGCTCAGCTTCCGCTTTAACCCGGTCTGCCTGCTCTTTTCGTCCTACAGCCTCGATCGCGGCTTGCTTGAACACATTCAAAGCAGCAGACATATCTCCAATCTCATCCCGGCGCTCCAAATCGGGGACTTGCTCATCGAGATTCCCCGAGGCAATCGAGCGCATTGCCAACGCCAATCTGTTGACTGGCCCGGAAACCGAATTGGACGCCATGATCGTAACAAGAACGCAAATCGTAATGGCCGCAGCGATCGCAACCAACATCGATATCGTGCTGCGGACGGTTTTGACTTCGATCGAAGACGTAAGGGTTTGGGACCTTGAGCTTGTAATTTCCAGCATCTTATCGACGTCCGCCCGGATCTTGATAAACATATCGTACGCTTCGGCAAGCATCATCACCGCCATACTTTGCTGAAGAGTCCCCATCTCGATGGTATTGTTCGACAACGAGACGTACTTCTTCAGATTTGTATCGAATTCCCGGACGATGGCGGCTTCTTCTGCATCAAGATCCGGGCGTTGCGCAATCGTTTCCGACTGGCCGGTTAATTCAGCATTCCCGACCTTGATCTGCCGTTCCAAAGCCTTGAGCTTGTCGCCAACAATTCCGCTGTTGAGCCAGGAGACATACCGAAACAGCAGCAACTGGCTTTCGCTCACCGCAGCCGCAAGCGACTGAACGGCAGCGCTCTTCGGAAGCTGCGAATTCGTCAGTTGGTGGAGATGCCCCGTCGTGTAGATCAGGGCGAGGTAGCTTTGCCAACTCAAGCCAACCAGGCACGCCAACAGCAGCACAGGGGCGAACAGCACCTTGGCCTTTATCGGAAGGTTCTTGAACCAGATCATGTTAATTCCGAGGCTCAAGAGCGCGCTATTGCCGATAGATGCCTACACCGACGACGTAGTCGCCCATCTTTTCCACGTAACTGGATTTCTGATCAATTTTGTTAGTTTGGGGATTGGGCCAAAGATAGTCGATCCAACCATTTCCAGCGGGCGACGTTCCGGCAGCGATCAACTCTCGAATAAGCGGCTTTCCGGATTGATCCTTCAAGTCGATCAAGTTCTTTCCGACGAGCGCCGCGTTGGCCCCATGCGCCACGTTGGTTCCGTCCAACTTGTAAACGAAGGGATAGAGATCGCGATCGATAAAGGCCGGATCTTTCTCCGTAATGGCCTTGAAGGTCGCGTCCGGGCCGGTTCTTGCAAATCTATCCTGCACACGCTTTACGATCGCAATTGCCTCTTCCTTGCTGCCGACCTCTCCGGCTCTGGCGGGAATAGCGGCCATGACGGCAGAAATGAAAATTGCGATAAGACTTGCTCGAGCGAAACGCATCCTGTTCTCCGAAAATGGTCTGTCTGTTGAAAATGGGTCACGTCTATTCAGCAGCAGCGCTTCTCAGCGAAGCGTCCCTGTAGTCCTGTTCAGCTGTGAGGTCCGTCCTATCCTTGCCGGTCATGACGGCAGAAATAACGGTTGCGACAGCGATATTGGCGAGAACCGCAGTCAACCCGTTGTAGGACGAGAAGCCGAGATCCAGCACGGAACTAACCGGAACCCACGACGCGGGCCCCCATGCCAACCAAGTCCCCAGGATCATGCCCACAGCCCAGCCAGCGAAGAGACTCCATCCATTGTACCATCGCGTAAACAGCCCGAACACAATCGCCGGGAACACCTGAATCATCCAGACCCCGCCAAGCAACTGGAGATCGAGCGCAAACTTCGTTGGCATAAGGAATATGACGATCAACGCGCCGAGCTTAACCACCAGCGAGACTAGCTTGGCGATGAACGCCTCTCGCTTCGGCGACATATCCGGATCGACGAATGGCTTCCAAACATTGCGTGTAAACGTATTTGAAGCACCGATTGACATCACTGCGGCCGGCACAAGCGCGCCGATCGCGATCGCCGCGAAGGTGAAGCCGACAAACCAGTCGGGAAACATTTTCAGGAAGAGTTGCGGCACCGCATCCTGTGGATTTGAAACCTGAACTCCAGCCGCATGGGCCATGTAGCCCATCAGCGCAATCAAACCGAGCACCAACGAGTAAGCGGGCAAAGCGATTGCGTTACGCCGGAGCGCCCCGGGGCCCGATGCCGAAAGCACACCCGTCATGGAGTGCGGATACATAAACAACGCCATGGCCGATCCGATAGCCAGGGTAATGAACGGCGCAATTTGTGAGGGCTGCAATAAAATCCCGGCCGCCAACTTCCCGCCGGACATGGAGACTTTCTTGTCGAGCGCTGCGCTGGCAGCGTCAAATATCGCTCCGTATCCACCGAGTTTTATCGGAATAATGACAACCGCCGCGATCACGAACACATAAATCATGACGTCTTTGACGAACGCGATCATGGCGGGCGCACGCAAGCCGCTCTTGTAGGTGTAAAGAGCAAGGATGATGAACGCGATCGTCAGTGGAAGGTGCGAATATACACCCGTTCCCTGAAAGCCAAGCGCTTGTATGACCTTTTCCATACCAACAAGCTGCAACGCGATGTAAGGCATGGTGGCAAGGATACCGGTGAGCGCCACGGCGAGTTCGAGCCACCTGTTCCCATATCGGCCAAATATAAAATCGCTTCCGGTAATGTAATTATTGCGATGGGCGACATTCCAGAGACGCGGCATCGTGAGAAAAATGAAGGGGTAAATAATGATCGTATAAGGAACGGCGAAAAATCCATACGCTCCGATGGCATAAACCACCGCTGGAACAGCGATCACCGTGTAGGCTGTATAAAGGTCGCCGCCCAGCAGGAACCAGGTAATCCAAGCACCGAAACGACGCCCACCCAACCCCCACTCATGAATATGATCCAGATCGGCAGCCTTCCACCGCGCCGCGACAAAGCCCAGAATAGTTACAAAAACGAAGAAGCCGACGAATACGGCCGTTGCCGTGACGTTAAGACCGTCCATCACAGCTTTTCTCCTCTCGAAGCCAAATAAATGAATCCCGACGAAACCGGAACAAGAGCCAGCAAGGACCAATAGAAGAACGGAATTCCAAAAAGGTGCGGCTGCGTAACGTTATAGAGAGGTACGGCAATGGCCGCGATGCATGGCAAAGCCAAGTAAAGGTATTTCATAAACCTGTTCCCTCCCCGACTTCTTCGTCGGACCTAATTTGTGTTTCTTCTTAAATGCAACGCGACGCGCTCGCGTTTTGACCACCGATGCCAAGGAATTCGCGAAGTCGCGCACATTTCCTGAACGTGTCATCTAATCTTGAATGCGGACGATACCGCCCCCTACTTTAGCTCACTGCACCGCATACGTTGGATGGACGCGGTCATGTCCCGCGATCGCACCCACAGTCGTCGGCTCGTTTTCAAAGGCCGTGGTCACACCGTCGTGTGCCCCTCAGTACGCTCTCGCGGGTGAGGACTGGATCGCTGACATTCTATGTTGAGAAGCGAACGCTGATGGTCGAAGCGTGACCAATGCCGAGAACGCCCTTCGACTGCGCAATTGTTCGCAGCTCTGCGATCGATTGACCCTCATCTTTCGATGAGCGACCCTGCTTGGAGTAGACTTCAAGTTTCAGGAAAATAATAACGAGGCACGACTCGTCCCAGCTAGGAAGACCGCTTCGATGGGGCCAAGCTATGAGGTCGTTGGCGGTGGGAGATCCTTACGCCATCTATCTCGATTCAATGGCTAGAATCATGGAGCGGCAACGAAGACGAACGCGAGGGCCGAAATGTGGGCTATTAGCGGCCTTGCCCGCAGCTCCTCACGAACAGTTCAGCAGAAATGCGCGCGCCGCTCCAGTTCCTTGCGGCTCGGGACGGGGGCGCGACCGAACAATGCAGCCCGCTGTGGCTGAAACGCGAGCATACCCAGCAGCATTCCGGCAGCGACGTCGGCGTCATCGATTACAATGAGGCCGCGCTTTGCCTACATCCGTAGCCAGCTCGCCAACGTACTTTCGGTCAGTCAGGCAGCAAATCCAACTGATAAATTTTCGCGTCTTTGCTTATCAGTCAGCGAACTGACCCCATTTTTGTGGCTTCCTTATCGGCCCGTTGATTGATCTATTTCGCGTCTTTCCATTTCGGCCCACCCAGACGTCCGCTTCGTGCCAAAAGTAGACATCGGACCGGCTCAGGAGCCAACGAAACGACTAGACTAACGAATCTGGTTGTCGCTCCTAATGCGGATTCTCAAGACTAAAGAGTTCCGCCTTCTCATCGTATGCGAACAGTTCGGCATAACGCCCCCACGACACGATCGTCTTCAGCGTTTCGTCCGCATAGTCCTCCGACATGTAGTCCTCAAGCTCGTTGCGAAAGCGAGCCGCCGGCGCGGTGTGGGAGGGTCGTTCATCCAGAACGCGGCGAATCAAACCTGCGACAGGCACATACGTCACCAGATATTCGGCGAAAAGCTTCTTGCGGGCATCTGTTTCGAGATTCGCGAAGCGCTTGCCGGCCTCGGTCAGCATCAGATCGCCTTCACTCAATTGCGCGAATCTCAACAATTGCAACGCTTCGCCGAGGTGGAACAGCTCGTCCGCTTCCAGTTGCAGGCTTTCCGCCAGAACCGGTAAATCGGCGTGACCATGATAGGGAGCCCCTGCCAGCGTCTCGATCAAGCCAGAGATCAGATTTGACGAGACATGATTCAACACCATGCCGACTCCAGTGCCGTGGATTCCTTCAACCGCGGGCGTGCGCGGTTCGGCACGCTGCGTCATCCGGGCATAGATGCTGTCCACAAGTTGCCGGAAAACGGGATCAAGACGATTGCGCGGATGCGGCAAATCCACCTTGATCTCCGCCGCAACCCGCCCCGGGTTGGACGCAAACACCAAAATGCGGTCGCACATCAGCACCGCTTCCTCGATGTTGTGCGTGACCATCAGCACCGATTTGATCGGCAAGCGTCCCTCGATCCACAGATCAATCAGGTCGGTGCGCAGCGTCTCAGCAGTAAGAACATCGAGCGCCGAGAACGGCTCGTCCATCAACAGCAGGTCCGGATGCACAACCAGCGCGCGCGCAAAGCCGACGCGCTGACGCATCCCGCCCGACAGTTCCTTGGGAAAGGCCGATTCGAAGCCGTCGAGACCGATCAGGTCGATGGCCGCAAGCGCCCGCTTGCGACGCTCGCTCCGTTCAACTCCCAATGCTTCCAGGCCCAGTTCGACGTTTTGCAAAACGGTCAGCCACGGAAACAGTGCGAACGATTGAAATACCATCGCAACGCCCCTCGGCGGACCCTGGATCGTCTCTCCGCGACACCTCGCGACGCCGGACGATGGAGCAACCAGCCCGGCAATGATGCGCAGCAGGGTCGATTTTCCAGATCCGGAACGGCCGAGCAGACCGACAATCTCGCCCGAGCGGATAGTCAGGTTCACATTTTCGAGCACCAGCAGATCCTCTCCGCTCCCCTTCGGAAACGAACGACAGACACTGTTGATGTCAACGAGTTGGTTGGCGATGTCGAGCATAGCGGCCTCTCCTGATCAGCCGAGACGAAGGCGGCGTTCTCCGAAGGCATAGAGTGGCCTCCAGAACAGCCGGTTGAAGAGCGTGACGAACACACACATCACAGCAATGCCAAGGACCACGCGCGGAAAATCACCGGCCGCCGTAGCGGTTGCGATATAGGCGCCGAGACCAGTCGCGGTCAGCTGAGTGTTGCCCCAGCTTGCAACCTCGGCCACTATGGAGGCATTCCACGACCCGCCGGACGCGGTGATCGCACCTGTTACATAGTACGGAAAGATACCCGGCAGGATGACCTTAAGCCACCATCGCCATCCACGCAGATGGAAACTGCCCGCAGCCTCCTTAAGATCGGTGGGAAACGCACTCGCGCCCGCGATGACATTGAAGAGAATGTACCACTGGGTGCCGAGGATCATGAGCGGGCTCAGCCAAACATTCGCGTTCAGCCCAAAGTGAACGATCAGGACAACGAAGACGGGAAAAGCAATGTTCGCCGGAAACGCGGCAAGAAATTGCGCCAGCGGTTGAATCCGTTCCGCCAGTTTCGGCTGTAGTCCGATCCAGACCCCGACCGGCACCCAGATCAAACTTGCGATCGCCATCAAAACGATCACCCGGGCGAGCGTAATGAAACCAACGCCGATCGCTGTTGTGACATCGGACCAAACGAGCGTTGCCGCGAGATATTCGACGATCTTCCAGCCGGCATAGCCTGTGCCTGCGGCGATGAAAGCGAGCCAGACGACGTCGATCAAGCGAGATGACAGGTGCGGCCTGGCGGCGAGCGGCTTCGCTCGCTGTGGCCATGCGAGATGTATGGACGAGATCGCTCGGTTCAAAGCCAGAAACGGATAGGACAGCGCCCGCAAAGCCCGCGTTCGGCGAAACAGATCGAGCATCCAGGACTCGGGAACGGTAGCCGAGGCCGTCTGCTCGAAGCGGAATTTGTCAGCCCACGCCACGATGGGCCGAAACAGCAATTGGTCGTAGATGATGATGACGAACAGCATCGTCAGTACGGCATAACCAACCGCGGCAAGATTCTGCTCCTTGATCGCCAGCGCTACATAGGAGCCGATCCCCGGCAATGTGACGGTGGTATCTCCGACCGTGATTGCTTCCGAAGCCACGACGAAGAACCAGCCCCCGGACATCGACATCATCGTATTCCAGACCAGACCCGGGACCGCGAAAGGAACATCCAGTCGCCAGAAGCGCTGCCAGCCGGTCAGGTGGAAGCTCTGGGTGGCTTCCTCCAGATCCTTCGGAACACTGCGAAGTGCCTGATACATGCTGAAGGTCATGTTCCAGGCCTGGCTGGTGAAAATGGCAAACACGCAGGCCAGTTCAGCACCGAGCACCCGACCGGGAAACAGATTCATGAAAAAGACGACAGTGAAGGTGAGGAAGCCCAGGATCGGCACCGACTGCAGAATGTCGAGCATCGGGATCAGCACCATCTCCGCGCGACGGCTTTTGGCGGCAAGGGCGGCGTAGAGGAAGGTGAAGATCAAGGAGCAGACGATGGCCGCAAACATGCGCAGCGTCGTTCGCAGCGCATACACGGGCAGATTGGTCGGATCGAGCGAGACCGGGGCGATGTCGAGCGCCGACAGAGGCGCCTCGGTCTGACGCGCGCCGTAGGCAATCAGAACCAGTGCCCCAATGATCAGGATCAGCGCGACGCCGTCCCATATATTCGGCAACAGGGCCCTACCGAGGGCCGGTGGTGAAACTTTTGCGGAAGCCATACAGTTGGTCCTGCGTGAATTAGAAACAAAGGTCTGAGCAAGCGAAGAGTCGCCTAAGTGGAGTATTGCCCCTGTCTCTTATACACATCGCCGGTGGTGAAACTTTTGCGGAAGCCATACAGTTGGTCCTGCGTGAATTAGAAACAAAGGTCTGAGCAAGCGAAGAGTCGCCTAAGTGGAGTATTGCCCAAACCGACATGACAGCGGTGTGACGCGGAACGATCAGCATTGTCGAGGTTACACACCCTGGCAAATAGCTGTCGCAAATCATTGGACTTGTCCCATCTAAAACTCGCTGTGCAATCGGCCAGCGAAGATAGACACCGGTCCGCGGTCCACGTTGTAGGCGGGATTTACGATCAACTGGTAGTCAGCGGTGAAGGTGAATGCCTTGTTGAACGCGATAGCGTAGTAGGTTTCGAGAATGCGTTCGGTGCCATAATTCAACTTCCCGTCGCCGATCAGTAGACCATTGCCGCCAGCGGCAAGGAAGTCGCGGTGCGCGCCCGACAGACCGTTGATCGCTCCACCCAACCCGAAAGTATCGGCCGGCCGGCCCCAGTAGCTGCCCTTCACCGAAACGCCACCCGAGATACTGCGGTCGATGTCCGTGAATGACAGAATTTCATTCTGGCCATCGTTCCAGCTTGCGCGCGCGAAGATGCCGACGTCATTCGCAATCTGCTGTTCCGCGTTGAGGTAGAAGCCATATTTGAACCGTTCCTGACGGTTGGCCGTCATGATGTCGTTGATATCGAGGCCGGGACTTGCGGCGCTGATCCCGAGCACATCGCGATAGTTACCGGTGTTGCCCTTGTTGGCGAAGACGCCAAGCCGCAGCTTGCCGGGCTGATCAAAGATCGCGTAACGCTCTTCGAGTTCGACCACCGCGCCGGCGCTCTTGAAGGTCAGCACGTCGCTGTTGGGCGCGGTCGGCACCTGAAACACACCGGCGCGGATCGCCCAGTCCTTGCGGTTGAGCTCAACCACCGCGCCGCGCGTGAAGCCCGGCAAATCAGCCGGGAAATCATAAGCCGCGGACGACCAGATCGCCCAGTTCATGAAATCGGCGCGCGGATCCTTCGCGTAAGAATTCCCGTCGAAGTAGTCGCCCACGGCAAATCGTCCGACTGTCACCGTGACGCGGTCGATGTCGCGCTTGCCAGCAAGTTGATTGGCCGCGTCCGGGACGTCCTCCTGTTCACCGCCAAGACCGAATGTCTGGCGGAAGAAATAGCGCTGCGCACGAAACTTTGGATACTCCGTGCCGCCCTTCTGGGCTTCGCCGTTCGAGAAGCCCGCAAGACCCAATGTTCCGGCAAGACCAAAGCCCTGGTCTAGCTCAGGATTGAAATAGAACTCTCCGCCATCCCACAACCGCCATCCAAGAAAGGCGCCGACCGTCCAGGTTTCCCGAGACTGACCGTTTCCGGGAAGACTGTTTGCACCCTGATAAGGCGACCTGAATCCCGGATAACCCTGCGTGATAAAGGTCGTCTGGCCGTGGATATTCCAGTCTGTCGATTCCATAAGGGCTGGCGCCTTGATCGCGAAATTGCCAGAGGCCCACGGCGGCGCGTCCCATAGTCGATAGTTCATCCCCAATTTGATCGCATGAACTCTGGGGTTCACCGTTACATCAGGCAGCGGCACGTCGCCGAGTCCATAGGTTCTCGCGCCGAGGTCGATGTAGTTGTATTCGACTTTGCCCGACCAATTTCCGCCTACGGCGAATTCGACGCCTGCACCTGCCACCCAGCCAAGATGCATGCGAGCCTTCATGCCTGTGATTTCGCTATCTGCATCATTGAGATCGACATGGGTCCGACCCCATGCCGCGCCGCCGGTCGCGTAAGGCAGCAGCGTTCCGAACGCATATCCAACGCGGCCTCGAACCATGCCGAAGTCATCAAAGGTCGTGTTGAACGGTGCCGGTACAAGTCTGGGACGATCCAGCGGGCTTGAAAACGACACGTCCGCTTCAACCCCGAGCACCCAGTTGTTCGGAAGCTGAAGGTTGTACCCTGCCTGATAGCCGCCGATCAGACCGGTGGTGCTGTGTGGAAAGAACACACCTTGCTGAGGAAGAGGGTTAGTGCCCTGACCGAAGCTGCCACCGCCGTAACCGACATGGGCTCCGACGTAGAGACCCGTCCAGTCGTAGATTGCAGCTACCATCGGCACTCGTACTGGCTGCATCGCGGAGATGTCGGCAGCTCTCGCCTGAAAGCCCGTCGTCAGCCCAATCAAGATGATGTTCGCAAATACGCGAGTTTCTTTCATCAGTCACCTAATCCGTACTCAAGGTTTTTCTGCTTGTTTCGCTATTCGACCAAAGCTGTCTATCGCCAGAGCTTCCAACTCAGTCGGCGGAGCCATTCACTGGCGCGCATCAGCAGCCTGATCCCGGATCGGTCGATGACCCCGGATTGGAGCAATGGAAGTGCAAGTTTCAGCAATGCTTCTGCCGACATGAGAACAAGACTTGCGGCATACAATCGCGATCGCTCGCCTACGCGCGAACGCCGCCATCCCGGGCGAACGGGCCTGACGATGGGAACGGGAAGCCTTCGGGAAGAGGGCTTCACCTGTGACGTCTTGGATGATTGATGGAGGAGAAGGAATTTCATGGCTCATTCCGTGGACTGGCGAGCCGCCAGCGCGGAACAAGCGAACGCCTATCTCAACGACAGGTCGATCCGCATGGCGCCGCGAACATCTGGCCAGCTTGCATCAATAGTCTCGTCTGGACTGCAGGCCTGTTTGCAGGACGATGAGGCGTCGCGCAGACAGGCAAACTAGTACTTCCTTCGATCATTGATGCCTCCTTCGTCTGTCGCGTCTCTGCGCGGTGTTTGAATGGAAGTGCGAGCTGCCGCTATCGTTTCAGCGGCGCGTAGAGCACTTCTTGTCCATGGGTCAGGTTGATGCAATCGAGCAGCTCCTGCTCGCTGAATGGCTTGATCAAGTAGCCGGCCACTCCTGCGTTCAGCGCACGCTCTCGCATTTGATCGTTCGGATATGCTGTCACGAGAATGGTCGGAATCGGCGTCCCCAAGACCGCCAATCTGGCATAGAGCTCCAATCCTCCCATCCCCGGCATCCTCGCATCGGCAATCAGGCACGTCGTAATACGCAGCCGATTCGAACTGAGAAATTCCTCCGCACTGGGAAATGCCTTGGCGATGTATCCAAGCGATCTCAAAAGGCTGGTCGTACCCTCGCGGACCGGCTCATCGTCGTCGATGACAGCGACCGAGGGTTTGATCGGCATTTCCGGCTCCGGCCCGAGACTGCTGCAGTGGGCAAAAGATTCACGCATGCGGGCGCACCCGCGCGGAAGGGAATGAACCATTTACATGGGAAAGGCGATTATACCGAGGTATAGCGATTACGAGTTCTGCCCCGAAGTATTGGTGGAGCATATCGGCGCTAAATAGCCTGCTGATTGTCAAATGACGCGGCAAGCCTGTCTGAAATTCTGACAAGCTCGACCACCGATCTCGCCTGCATCTTCCGCATTACATGGCCGCGATGAACCTTGACGGTGATCTCACTAAGCCCGAGTTTTGCGGCGATTTGCTTATTGAGCTGCCCTGCCACAACGAACGCCATGATTTCCCTTTCCCTAGGACTCAGGGTGTCGAAGCATGCCTTCAGGATCGCAACATCTGCTTCCTTGCGGCGTCGTGCGAGATCTCTTTCAAACCCTGCCTGGATCGCCTTGAGGAGATCCTCATCCATGAATGGTTTCGTCAGAAATTCGATAGCCCCTGCCTTCATGGCCCGTACAGACATCGGGATATCGCCATGACCTGAAATAAAGATGATGGGCAGATGGACGCCCGAGCCGATCATTTCGCGCTGGAAATCCAGGCCGCTCAGATCCGGGAGTCTCACATCCAGTATCAGGCAACCAGGTACATCCGAACGCTCGCTCTGGAGAAATTCATCCGTTGACGCAAATAGCCGCGCGCTCAAACCTGCCGACCGAAGCAGACTATCCAACGCTTCGCGAACCGCGGGATCGTCGTCGATAACAAATACGACCGGTTGCTCGTCTTTCATAAGACAATCCTTGTCGCTCAAGATGACCCGGAGGCCGCTGTCAGCGAGCGTCATTACATCTCCGTTCGTCGAATCGGAAGCACGAACCGAAAGATCGCTCCGCGCGGTTCATTCGACGTCGCAAAGATACGTCCTCTATGGGCCTCAATGATGGATCGGCTTATGGCGAGCCCCATCCCCATGCCCTGGGGCTTGGTTGTATAGAAGGCGTCCAACATTCGATCGAGTTTTTCCGGGTCCAATCCCACACCGGTATCGTGCACTGCAACTGATACGCAATCCGAACTATCAATCGCGGTCGTTAGCAATAACTCGCGAGACCCCTCCGTCGTTGCGGCAATAGCTTCTATCGCATTGACAATCAGATTGAGAATAACCTGCTGCAGTTGGACTTGATCGCCGAATATGGATGGCAACTCATCCTGGAGCTCTGTCTGCAAGGAAACGTTATTCCGCTGGATCTCGCTAAATGTCAGGGCGACGGTTTCCAGAACCGTCTCGTTAATGTCAAACCAGTCGTTCTTTGGCGGAGTTTTTTTGGCGAGGCTGCGAATTCGCCCGACTATTTCACTTGCCCGCTTCGCTTCTCTGACAATTCGCTCGAGCGCCTGTCTTGCCTCCACAATATCCGGAGGTTGAATGGCAAGCCAGCGCAAGCTGGCGTTGGCATTTGTGACCACCGCGGCGAGCGGCTGATTCACCTCGTGCGCGATCGAAGCTGTCAGTTCGCCCAAGGTTGTTACCCGTGCGATGTGCGCCAGTTCGGCGCGCGCCTCATAGACTGCGACCTTTGCGGAATCGATTTTCAGAACGAGGTATGTCGTTGCCGCAATCGCTGCGATACTGATGACACAATTGATCAGTCCGGCCTCAGGCGAGCCGGACCGGGTCAGAAAATAACTTAAGATCGCTAAAGCTATGCACGCAGCACCCACAAGCATAACGCCGCGCTTTTGACAAAAGCTGACCGACATCAAAACGACGGCGACGTAGAAAACGGCGGCAGCGATTTCGAGATCGGTCACTGTATCGAGGATGAAGATCGCGCCTGCCAAGATAGCAGCCAATAAGGGGAAGAACGACAAGCGATTGGCTATCAGAAACTGCGGAATACGCTCCATCACGATATCGCTCTCTGCATACAACTACGACCAAATCAGCTAATTTCAGAGATCCAGCTCGCTCTGATACGATATGGCACTTTGGTGAACCGGTCGGCGATATAGCTTACCCCCTAGACTAGTCTAGTCCGATTGAGATGGCCTCGGCCAGAGGCCGCTTCGCGCCAAAGGCAGACATCCAACGTGCCCACTTCGCGCAAGCACGTTTTCCCTTTCAAGGTTAGTACACGCTGTGGTCGCTGCCGACGCCGACGGGAAGCTATATGGCTTCTGACAGCTCGTCGGGCCAATATCGGAAACTAGGGCTGGCGTTTGGTCCGGGGATTTTCTACGAGTGCATCCCGGAACCACTCATCTCGAGGGTTCGCATGCTATCAGTTAGTTGATTTTATCATAGCCTTCGGCAAAACCCGAAAGCACAAAGGCAAAGTTCACGTTCTCTTTGTTCAGGTTCTGAAAGACCACAGAGAGGCGTTTTCCGGACTTCATCGATCCCAGCAGTTCAGGTGAAACGGTCGTCGCAGCGTAACATCCTTTCAGATCGCAGGTTTGAATCACCAGCGCCTGTGACTTGCCTTCATCGATTTGAAAATTAACGCCAGCCGGAAGAAATAGTCCCACTGGGAGTTGAATCATCAACACGGGCTGACGTGTGTCGGGAGGCAGCTTCACATTAACAGAAGCCACCAGTTGTCCGGTTTTTGTAATGTAGAGACTTTGCTCGATCTCGCAAAGGAGCGCCGCCTTTCTGCCATCGCTTGCGCAACGCGACGTCCAGACTGGTTGAGGTTGCGCATTGCCATCCGCCGATGCCGTAGCGCCCGCTGCCGTCCACGGTGTCCCCAACGCCAAGTGACGTCCCAGTGCCGACCGGTTCGTCCGGACTGACTGATTCACAGGCATTTTTGCACTTTCGCAGAATCCTGTCGTCTCAATGCGCGCACGCAGTGACAATTTCTGGCCTGTCCATCCGCGGGGATGACTGCCAGTGCCAAGCTGCAACTGAAATACGCAACACATACCTACGTCAGCTTTGGGCCAAAAGCGGACTTCAAGGGTGTCAGCTTGCAAAAATCTCTCGATTTGAAGGGCGAAACGTTGCCTCGGCGCAATCTACGCAGGCAACCCGTCTGCGGCCGACCTGCTGCCAGGCGGATGGATCCGCAATCGCCCACCTCCATGAAGTATCGGAGCGCAGGCTCCAGCATAGGATTACAGCGCGACTTGAGTTCGCTGTTCTCCCAATCCTTCAATCCCAGCGAAGCAAGTCTCCCGCTCGAAGATAGTCCGGATTAGACTTGTTGTAGGCCACACCCCTCGTCGTGCCCGTAAGGATCACATCGCCCGGCAGCAGGCGCATGAATTCGCAATAGCGGCAACAGGCATCGCGCCGCGAATTGCCAACCAATGGGCAGAAAAATCCCGAGAAGGCCCTGGCTGCTGTGAAGGGAATGAAGTGGACGAGTCCGCGCGGTTCAGTCTCAATCGACGCAGATACAAGACATGTTCGGCAAAATGTCTATCTGCGCGAAGTTACAAAACAGGATGGTAAGCTTATCAATAAGGAGCTGCAAACATTCGATGCCCAGCCGGATTCGGGCCTGGCAAAGAACTAGCAATCGCTCGCGCGTCTAACCGTATGGAGCGGAAATCCTTCCACTAGCCCAAGTCTCGTGACTAAACGGCACGAGGTCAGCGCCCCCATTCGACCATGACAACTGCCCGCAGGATTATTCTGCAGCGCTGACAGTGCATTCCATAATCGTTCATTCCGTGAATCCGATCAAATGGCCAAGTAATCGCAGCCGCTACTCTAGGCCTGCAGCTACGATAAACTAGCTCTTGTTCTCGAAGTATCTGAAGAAAAATTTAGCAGCCTTGTCGAGATTGGAACACGGATCCGTGCTTAAAATTGGCAGTGCCAGAACATTCACGCGCGCACCTAAGATGCGATCCGTTGGCTTTTAACCCAGCTCAGGACTGACGGCGCGAGCAACGCCGCGACACAGCAGCCCACGAGGGTCGCGCTGATAGGGCGCGTGACGAAAATGGTGAGATCTCCTCCGCTGAGGAACAGCGTCTCCCGCAATGCCTTCTCGAAAATCGGCCCCATGACCAGGCCAAGCACCAGCGGCGCCATATCGAACTCCAGCCGTCGCAGCGCGAAGCCGATGAGTCCAGATCCCAGCAGAACAAGAAGGTCCCAATAGCTGCTTCGCATCGTGTATACGCCGATAAAGCTGAGAACGAAGATACCGCCGATCAATGCGTATTGCGGGACCCTAAGCAGACGAACCCAGATTCCGACGAGCGGGAGATTAAGAGCAAGCAACGCGATGTTGCCGATATACATCGAAGCCAGAAGACCCCAGACAACGTCCGGATGTTGGGCGAGCAGAAGCGGACCCGGCTGAATGCCCTGCACGATCAGCGCGCCAAGCATCAGTGCAACGTTCGGAGTAAACGGAATACCGAGGGCTAGAACCGGAACGAGGGCCGATGTTGCAACCGCATTGTTCGCGGCCTCTGGACCGGCAAAGCCCTCCACAGCGCCTTTGCCGAACTCTTCGCGATGTTTGCCGGCAATGGCCCGCTCAACACCGTATGACGCAAAAGTCGAGGTGAGCGACCCCGGGCCCGGCAGAAGGCCGATGAAGAAGCCAATTCCTGAACCGCGTACGATGGCCGGCCACGCACGCGACCATTCGGCACGCGTCGGAATCATGTCGCGCAGCCTCACGGTTTCGGCACGCGGGAAGCCCTGCGTTGAGAGAAGCACCTGAAACAGCTCGCTCAGGCCATACAGCCCCAGCGTGATCGGCACCAGATCGAAACCAAGCGCAAGGCTTTCGGTGCTGAAAGTAAAGCGGGTATCCCCGCTGACCGCATCGACGCCGATCGTTGCGAGGGCTGCGCCCACCAGCAACATCAGCATATTCCGGACTGGATCCCGGCCCGTGATTCTGATCAGCGTCAACGCGCCCAAAAGCGCCAGCATGCAGAATTCAGGCGACGAGAAATGAAGCGCGGCGTCCGCAAGCAGCGGCGTGAAGAGACTGAGGCCGAGAATGCTGACCGTTCCCGCGATGAACGACCCCACCGCGCAGATCATCAGCGCCGCGCCGGCCCGTCCCTTCTTGGCGAATTCGTAGCCGTCGATTGTGGTGACGATGGACCCGCTCTCACCCGGGATTTTCAACAGGATCGCGGTGGTCGAGCCGCCATACATCGCGCCGTAGTAAATTCCGGACAACATGATCAGTCCGGTCACGGCCGAAAAATGGATCGTGATCGGCATGAGAATTGCCATCGCGCCCAGTACGCCAAGCCCCGGAAGAACTCCGGTTGCGGTACCGACAAGCGCGCCGATCAGCGCGGCGAGCAGATTGACCGGCTGCAGTGCGACGGCGAAACCGCCAAGCATGCCATTGATGAGATCCATCGTTCAACTCCCGAACAAATACGCGAACAAAGAACCAGCCGGCAATGAGACCTGCAGGAGCTTGACGAAAACGAGCCAGAAGAAAACCGGCAAGACAATGCTCGCTAGCAAGGACTTTCCCCACGGCGCACCAGAAAGCTGCGCCATGAGGATCAGGAACAGCCCCGAGGTCACTATCATTCCCAGCAACGGCTGCGTGACGACGAAACCAAAGCAGAGAGCGACTGCGAGCGCGAGCCGCTTCGTCATCGCGAGACTGGGCCAGGTTCCGACCTCGTCATCACGAACCTGAATGTCCGGCGTGCGCAGGGTCACGAAACAACCAAAAATGACCCAGAGCAGGCCGATGGCGCTCGGCGTCGCTCCAACGCCGGTCCCGATTGGATCTCCGAGCGGGAGCTGGAGTGCGTAGTATGTATAGGCCAACCCGACCGCAGTCAGGATCGCCGAAGCAATGCGGACGTGAGTCCTCGTGACCAGTGAACGACTTTCCATTTCATTGCTCCGGGCTGGATCCTGCGCCCCCAAAAGTCAGGGCTTGGTCTTCGTGGGTTCGGCGATGGCGTTAAAGACTTCGGTAAACGCGTCCGTCATCTTCTTGCCGTCGGTGAATTGCACGATGATGTTCTGAGCCGTCAGAACCTTCGCGAAATCCGGATCGTTAATGGCTTCCTTGACCGCGTCAACGATCTTGCTTCGCGTCTTCGCCGGAAGACCCTTCGGCGCGTACACGATGTAATCGCTTGTGGTCGTCACGTCGAAGCCGAGTTCCTTGAACGTCGGAACATCGGGATGCGTGCTGATTCGCTCCGGAGCGAAAATCGCTAGCGGCCGCGCCTTGCCTGCTTCAACCTGAGCCTTCAGGCCGGGCCACGTCAGATTGACCAGTTCCGTATTCTTGCCCAGAAACGACGCTACCCCGTCGGCATCGCCACTATACGGAACAAAGCGGATATTAACGTCCGCTTTCTTAATGAAAGCATCCCAGGTGTACTGGTTGATGCCGCCCGCGATGCTCGCGACCTTGAGCTTGCCCGGATTTTCCTTCGCGAACTTTACAACCTCTTCGAGGTTCTTGAACGGCGAGTCCGGCTGAATGCAGACCGCGTTGTAGACGATGCCGATGCCGCCGATGATGTCGTACGTATCCGGCGCGCCCCACGGAAGACCCTTTACGGAGTGAACAGCGATCGTCATCGGGCTGTTGGTAGCAACACCGATCTGATAACCGTCCGGCTCCGCTGTGACGACGGCGGTGACGCCGCGCGTGCCTGCGCCACCCGCGATGTTCTGAACAGGGACCGGCTGCTTGAAAGTCTTCTCAAGCGCACGGCCAAGCGCACGCCCGATGGCGTCCGAACCGCCTCCAGCGGCGTAATTGACCACCAAGCCCACAGGTTTGGTCGGGAAGTTTGCACCATCGTCTGCCGCCAGCGCAGCAGTTGAACACATCAGACCAGCGGTCAGACAGAGCATCGTTGAACGTAACATCTTACTACTCTCCGTTGCTTATATTGAGAACTTACGGCTCTCGTATCATCATCGATTGAGGAAGACTGCGCTACCGACCTGGCGCTCTCAGCTCCGGATAAGCGAATTCGCCCTTATCCAGAATGTGAATGTCATCGAGCCATAGGCTGCATCCCTGAAGCGGGATATCCAGATGGCACGGCGTATCGTTGGTTCCGCCGAGCTCGGTATTCGGCCCAGTAGAGAACAGAACGTTCCCGTAGAACGACAGCGCATTCATGATGTGCTCGGACGCGAGCTGCTGCGTGGCTGCGATATGGTGCCACTTCGCCCGCTCGTTCGATCCCCAACCGATGTGCGAAATCGCCCAGCCGCGCGGATCGCCGAAGCTGTCGATGTAGTTCTTGATCAACAGCGCGTCGGTGCCCTCGCCTTGAATATCGACGATATAGCCGTCCTTGACCGTCAGGGTGACGGGCGACTGAATGTATCGTTTGAAGGCACAGAGGATATCGCCGGGGCTCAGCACAACGGTGCCGTTCACTTCGCCATCGGTCGCCTGCGTGAACGCGAAGCCAGAGGGCCAGTGATCCCAGCGTCCCGGCTCGTCCGTGTAGCCATATTCCGAGATGACCGGGTACTGCTTGAGGCCGTAACGAACATCCGTTCCCGCGGGCGATGTGATCCGCATTGCCTTGGCGTTCTGCAGCAGCGTGCGCGACAATTCGGTTCTGCGGCGAAGGTCTTCGGTCGGGAACATCTGCTTGAGAATGTGGAACGGCTCCATCACCCGCAGAATGCGCGTACCGGCTGCCTGAATTTCCGCTTGCTCGGCGGAGAAGAGTAGGCCCAGCAAATCGATAACCATGTCGGCGCGCTTGAGCGTATCGATGGCGGCCTGGTTTCCGGTCAGTGCATGCCGCCCCTGAACTCCAGCGACTTTGTTTTGACCATACTTCGGGACGTTCACATGGAACGTGGTTGCGCCGAGGCTCTGAGCCGCGAGCATGAATGTCTGCGCATATTCCGGGTGGTCGTTGCCGCCACTCAGCACGGCGACCACTTCTCCCGTTCTCACCTTGCAAAGCTTCAGCTCCGCTGTGAACACGTCCAGCATTTCAACATCGACCACTGCTTTTGACATGATTTCTCTCCTGATTTGCAAGCGGCTCAACAACGTCGATCTTGTGTTCGCCGGCTTTCCGGACCGAGCATGTCAAACAGCGCGGACAAAAATCCTTCGATATCGTCGACTTGAATTTGATGGCCTGCCCCTTCCACTCGCGTGATCGCGATTGAAGGAAGGAGCTCCCGAATTTCGGCCTCATCGTCAGGCAGAATCACGCCGCCTTTGCCCGCAGCCATCAACGCGGTCGGCACGCTCAGATGCGGCAGATCCGCGTGAATGTCGTCCTCGTGGAAGCCGCGATAACTTTCGGCGATGGCGCGCTCGTCGCACGTATGCAGCCACTCGGCGCGAACCTTGATGTGGGCTTCCGGCCACTTCGGCGCGGTGGGACTTCGCAAGGCAGCATCTGCCTCGCCCCGCTTCGCCGCGTGCAGCACCGCCATCAAGGGCTCCAGCGGGATCGGATAAGCGCGCCGACCGGGCCCGGACACGGGTGGATCGACCAGCACCAATTGATTCATCGCGTCGGGCTGCAGACGGGCGGCGCGAATTCCGATCCGCGCCCCCATGGAGTGTCCCATCAACGTATATTTTTCGAGGCCGAGCACAGCAGCGAAGGCCACGACATCGGCTGCGCAGGCGTCGAGCGAATAATCGAGATGCGGCCCGCTTTCAGACAGGCCGCGCCCGCGAACATCGAGAATGTAGGTGTCGAACGTTGTGCAAAGCCATTCCGCCACAAACGCCCATTGCGCCGCGGCCGTGGTGATTCCAGGAACGATCACAAGCGCCGGTCCCGCGCCGCCAAAGCGCAGATAGTGCTGCCGAATGCCGTTGGCGCGAATATTAGCGCCATACAACAATCCCGAGGCGGCGGCGGTCACGTTTGCACCGTGCCGGCTGATGCCGAGCCCGACGGAGCATCGGCGAGAGATTTGAGCCGGTCGACCACATCATTGGTCAGCATCACGTCGGCGTACTTGCTGGCGATGTCGAACAAATTGACCGCATGGGATGTGGGCGAACGATCAAACACCGCATCACTCGGCACGATCGACTTGAAATTCAACGCGCAGGCATCAACGACCGACGCACGAACGCATCCGCTCGTGGTGCAGCCGGTATAAACAAGCGAATCGATCCCCGACCCGATCAGATAACTCGCGAGTGGCGTGCCGAAGAATGCGCTCGCCTGTGTCTTCGGCAGACAGAGTTCACCGGCTCGTGGAGCAACCTCGCGCACGAAGTGATAACCTTCCGGTGGAATCTGCATGATCCCAGGTATTTTTGCAGCGAAGGCTCCCTGATCATGGCCGCTCTTCGGCGCCACGTGCGGATAAATGACCGGCCATCCGTTTCGGCGAAAGACATCGATCAGTACGGCGATTTGACTGATCGCGTCCCATCCGTCCTTCCCGCAGCTCGTGGGATATTGCTTGATGGCTTCGCGGATCGGCATCGGCCGATCCCCCACCGAGCGATACTGAACATCGATCACGAGAAGCGCCGGCCGACGGCCAAAGCCGCCGGATCCGCCGAGCCCCGCCATCGCATAGGTCTCCTGCTCTTCTCGTGGGATCACCTTGTCCCAGGGATGCTCGTTCGACGACATCTGCAAGCCTCAGTCGTGGATCAGACCGCCTTCGCTGTCACCGGTCCGCGAAGCGGAACGGTTGTGGCGTCATACTGATAGATCCAGTTGTAACGTTCAGCATTCGCCTGCGGCGACCACTGCGTCTCGATGTACGCGCCCGCAGCTTTGACTTCGCCCAGCGCTTCGTGATGGAAGGTCGCCTGCATCGCAGCCGACGCATGGACGACTTTCGCTGTGCGTTCGATGCGAGCATCCTGATAAGTGAGGAATGCTGCTTCCGGATTGTCGGGGTTGTCAGCGAGGCATCGGGCGATCACACATGCGTCTTCGATCGCCATGTTCACGCCCTGGCCAAGATACGGCACCATAGAGTGGCAGGCATCGCCAAGCAGCGTGACGCGCCCCGCACTCCACCGCTTGAGCGGCTCGCGCACGAACAATCCCCACTTGTGGAGCGAGTCGACATTCTTGATCACATCGAGAATATCGGGATGCCAGTTCGCGAAGTCCTTGAGGCAATCTTCGGTAGCCCCCTTCTCCGACCACGATTCCAGCTGCCAGCCGTCGTGTTCGACCTGGCCCGAGAACGTCATCAATTCGGTGTCCTGCCAGCGCACTGGATAGGCGGTGACATGCGCCAAGGGACCGACCCAGGTGGAGACAACAGGAGCGCGCTGATGCGGCTGCAACTTGTCCACCGGCACCAGACCACGCCAAGCAATGGCATTGGTGTAACGCGCAGGCACAACGCCGAGGATTTGCTCACGGACTTTCGAATGCGCGCCGTCCGCGCCGATCAACGCGCTGCCGGTCACGACCGAGCCGTCTTGGAATTGCAGACGAACACCGTTCTTGTCCTGCGTGAAGCCGGTGCAGCGCGCATTCAGATGAATTGCATCAGGCTTCAGGCGACGCACACCATCGACCAGCAGCTTGAGCAAATGCGCGCGCAGCAGCAAGAACGGCTGATGCGGAGCGGAGTCGGCAGTGCGCTTGTAAAGCGGCCATGTGTCGCCGGTGTTCCATAGCCGGATCGAGCGTTGATCCGCCGCAATGCAAGCCTTATCGAGTTCGTCCTTGAGCCCGAGCCCGATCAGCACGCGCGCGCCGTTCATCGACACCCACAGACCCGCACCGACCTCGCGCAGTTCCGGAGCCTGCTCATAGACCTCGCAATCGATGCCGCGATTGAGCAGCGAAAGCGCAGTGGCGAGACCACCAATGCCCGCGCCGGCTATGATGACTTTAGATTTGCTGTCGACCTGATTGGCGCTCATGCTAGCTCCACGTACTGAAGTGTTTTAAAATCAAGGTTCACGCCGCGTCCCTGCTTTCATCCTGGGCGAGGCTTTTGACCGCTTCGAGAATTTTTGCGTAGCCCGTGCACCGGCACAGATTTCCGCGAAGGTGATGACGGATCTCGCTGTCGGTCGGATTTGGATTTCGATTCAGAAGTTCCGTGACGGCCAGAACGAATCCCGGCGTGCAGAAGCCGCATTGAATGGCGCCGTGAGCGACGAAGGCTTCCTGAATCCGAGATAGACCTTTTGCCGGCGTCACACCTTCAATAGTCACGACGCTACGTCCGTCGACGTCCACCGCCAGCGTGGTGCAGCTTGAAATCGGCTCCCCGTCGAGCAGCATGGTGCACGCACCGCAAACTTCCATATCGCAGGATCGCTTGGTGCCCTTGAATCCAAGCTGGTCGCGAACCAGATCGATCAGCAACGTGTTGGCCGGAATCGAAACCTCGACCGGCTTCGCGTTGAGCGAGAATGTGATGGCGATCGGTTGGGAAGTCATTGCAACTGCTCCTCACATGCAGTCTCGGCCTCGGCAGCATTGCGGCGGAGCAGAACCCCGGCGAGATGCCGCTTGTATTCGGCGCTGCCATGCCGGTCGCCGGTGACGTCAAGATCGCCGATCGCCGCAGGAAGTGCCGCTTCGATCAGGCGCTTGGCTTCTCCCACCGGTGCTCCGGCGAGAGCGGTTTCGATGCGTTCGAGACGCTGCGGCCTCGGACCGAGCGCCCCCACCTGAATGCGGGCCCGCGCGATGGTTCGCGCGTCGGAGCCAAGCGACCACACCATTGCGACATTGACCGAGGGCCGCTCGCCATGACGGAAGCGCCGGTAGGTAACCGGGCCGTTCGGGATGGTGATGAGAATGCGCGTAAGGAGTTCGTCGGGTTCGCGAACCGTCTCGAACTCATCTTGAATGAAATCGCCTGCGAGGACTTGACGTTCGCCACCAACGCCAACGAGACACAGCTGCGCATCCAGCGCCGCGAGTATGGTCGGCGGATCGGCATGCGGTTCACCGAAGCAGAGATTGCCACCAATCGTCCCGGTGCTGCGGACGCGGATATTGGCGACGTTCGCACACAGGCGCGAGAGCGCCGGCAGATGTTTCCGGACCGTCTCGTCGTGTTCGATCTGCTTGTGCGTGCAGCGCGCCCCGATCTCGACCGTGCTGGGGTCACACAGAACGATCTTGTTCAGATCGAGAATTCGCTTGATGTCCACCAGACGCTCGGTATGGAGGACCCGCAACTTCATCGCGAGCAGCAGCTCGGTGCCACCGGAATAGAACATCCCCTCCCCGGACTCGCCGGTTGCGCGAATGGCTTCTGCCGCGGTCGACGGGCGTACGAACTCAAATGAAGGCGGCCGCATGATCAGCAAGCCTCCATGACGGTTTTCAGGCGCTGCTCGAATTCTTCGAAATTCTGGTCGGCGCGCCGCTTGATGATGCCCATGCCCAACGATGCAAGCCGCCCCTGCACATCGACCTGCGCCTCGACGTTCAGCGTGGAGCCCGCGCCATCCAGCCGCGTCACCGTCACATCGAGGATGACCGCAAGCCGCGTTCCGGTGAACTTGTCGCGGCCGGTCGCGCGCGTGCGGACATGCGACGGCTCGGTCACGGATTCAACGATGATGTCAGCCGGAACTTCAATCTTGAAGGGACCGATCTTCTGCTTCACCGTTGCTTTGTAGATGGCGAGCCGTTCGATTTCCTCGACGTTCTCGCAGCCGGGAATGCATTGTGAAATACGTGCGACATCGGTCAGCGTTTTCCAGAGTTCGGCGGGGGCGGCTGGGAGCGCCATGGTCATTGAAAACTGCACGTCCTCAATTCCTCTGCTTGAGGGCGCGCCAGATTTTTTCTGGCGTCATGGGAAGATCGGTGATCCGGATGCCGTAGCCAGCGAACAATGCATTCGCGATGGCGGGTGCGATGGGCAAGATCGCACCCTCGCCCATGCCCTTGGCGCCTCGCGGGCCGGGGCCGTCACCATGCTCCACCAGGATCGTGTTGAAGGTCGCCGGCATGTCGCTCAGACTCGGGATCGTGTAATCGATGGGATTGGCGTTGACCGGCTGGCCATCCTCGAATTCCAGCGCCTCGAATAGCGCGTGACCCAAGCCCTGAATGGCAGCGCCCTCGTCCTGCCCTTCAGCCGCGATGCGGTTGATGACCTGACCGACATCGGCCGCCGTCGCATAACGCTCCAGCGAGATTTCGCCGGTCTCTTCATCGACCGCGATTTCCGCAAGCCCGGCCGCGCTCTCCCAGAACAGCGGCGCCTCTGCGAATGCTCCACTGTTCCACCGCGGCGTGATCGCGCCACGGCCGACGATCTCGCCGGAATCGACACCGAGTGCCCGCAAGAAAATGTCGTTAAACGTGAGCGTTTCAGTTCCCGTGGAAATGCCACCGGGCACCAGAGACAATTGATCCACTGCGACGCCCCACACGTCCGCAACCAGATCAAACATCTGCACTGCCGCATCACGCGCCGCGTTCTCGACAGAGAGACCGATGATGACGGTGGATCGACTGGCACCTGTGCCCCAATCGTAAGGTGCAATCGCAGTATCGGTCGCAAGTACAGTCACCGCATTGAGCGGCTGGTTCAATGCCTTGGCGGCAATCCGCGCCATCGTGGCATGAGAGCCCTGACCGATTTCGACACTCGATACGGCGACAAGAACGGAGCCATCGATCTTCAATCGCACGATGGCATTGCCGATCGGCACGATTCCGGGATCGGTCGCCGCCACCGCGATTCCGCGTGCGAGACGACGCCCGAGCTTCTGTTCCTGACCGAGCGACTGCCCGACCAATCCCATCAGTTCGCTCATGTCGACATCGAGCGCCCGCAGATCTGGCCGGATGCGTTGACCGCGCGCGGCGAGATTTCGCAGGCGAAAATCGACCGGACTTAAGCCAATCGCAGCAGCCACATTGTCCATGTGGGATTCGGCCGCCCACACCGCCTGCGGGCCGCCGATGGAGCGGAAGGCCGCTCCCGGAACGGTGTTGGTGTAGACTGCGGACGATTCAAGCCGCAGGTTCGGGATCGCATAGGGTCCGATGATGCGGTTCGCTGCCTTGTTCGCAACAGCGGGACCGGTGTCGGCATAGGCGCCGCCGTCCATGATAATCTTCGCGCTCTTTGCGAGGATGTTCCCTTCCTTGTCCACGGCGGTCCGGATGGTGATGTCCGCGCCGAGGCGTCGGCATGTCAGCATCGAATCCGAAAGCGATTGCGCGATGCGGACGGGACGCTTCACCTTCCACGAAGCGGCAGCGACCAGAGGCTCGATCTTCACGGATGCCTTGCCACCGAAGCCGCCGCCCACGAACGGAACGATGACCCGCACCTTGGCAAGCTGAAGGCCGAAAACTCGCGACAGCACTTTCTGCACCGCCGACGGCGTCTGCGCACCAGCCCACACGGTGAGCGAATCCCCCTGGAAATCGGCGATGACCGTGTGCGGCTCGAGTGCGTAGTGGAAGATCGGCGGAAACTTGAAGTGGTCTTCGTGAACATAGGCGGCGGCCGCTTCAGCCGCGGCAACGTCGCCGGTTTCACTCAGGAAGGTGTGGAAGACGTTGCTGTTAGCAACGGGCTTCGCGCCACCCTTGAAATAGAAATTGGATATCGCATCGTGCGGATCGTGAATGAGCGGCGCACCATCCGCGAGCGCGGCCTCAACGGTCGCCGCACGGGGGAGTTCCTCGTACTCGACATAGATCAACTCAGCCGCATCTTCGGCAATGCCGAGATCCTCGGCAATCACCACCGCGACGGGATCGCCGATATAACGTACACGATCGATCGCAATCAGCGGCCGGTCCTTGAGAAGCAGCCCCCACTGCCCGAACGCGGCGACGTCGGCCCCTGTCAGAACACCCACGACGCCGGGAACTGCAAGCGCGGCCGATGTATCAATGGACACAATGCGTGCATGCACCGCAGGCGAACGCACAACAAAGCCGTGCAACATCCCCGGGATGTTCAGGTCGGTGACAAATTCGGCGCGCCCCGTGACTTTTTCAATGGTGTCGGCGCGCGCGTCCTTGATGCTCGCGTGCCTATCCATGACTGCCAACTGGGAACCTTGTCGTCATCGCACCAATCACATTTCGAACATCCGCCGCGCGCCGCATCGGCCGCCCGGCTGGAATTCATGACCAAACTTTCGATGACCTCTAAAATAGAATTCACTTGTATGCAAGCACTAAGCTTGTTCGCAAGTGCACATGCATTCAGTTTTCTGCACATTCTCCCCACACTGCAGCACAGCACAGCGCAAGAATTCCAGGCAACCCGAGGAAACGAGCAGGACACCAACGACACGCACGTGCCGTTTTCAGTTTGCGTGTTGACGCTTGCATGCATGATTTCGCGGCACACACGGATCAATCCCGTGGCATCTCACCGACATCGGGGTTACATATCGCTCGGATCACGCGACACTCCGCCTCGTGATTCCGCATCCATCTGCCCGCGTATCTATCACTTCCAGCATGAAAGCCCCTGTATGCCGCAAGCCAAGCCGCAGTCACGCGCCATCGCCAAACCGAAGGCAAAAGCAAAGGGCGACGCACAGGGATATGTCCTTGACGATCAACCGGGATTTCTGTTGCGGGTGGCGCTCCGCAGGCACACAATGGTTTTCACCGCAAAGATGATTGAAAATCTGACGCCACCGCAGTTCTCCACACTGGCGAAACTGCGTGAGGTCGGGCCCTGCTCGCAGAATCATCTGGGTAGGCTGGTGCATTATGATTCAGCAACCATCACCGGCGTGATCAATCGCCTTCGCGGGCACGGATTGATCAAGAGTTACGAGGATCCGTTGGACCGACGCCGGCTCGCCATCGACCTGACCGACAAGGGACGGCGTATCGCCGACGAAGCAATCATCGCTATTTCCCAGATATCGAGTGAGACCTTTGCTCCGTTGACCGCGGCTGAGCGCTCTACGCTGACTCAGTTATTGAAAAAGATCATTGTTGTCTGAGCTGCTTGCTTGGCTGCGAAGGACGACGCTCGTCCAAAACGATCTCAGGCTTTGCGAAAGCCTAAGGATTTGGCATCGGAGCGGAATGAGCAGAACCACGAAAGGCTTCGAAAGCTTTTCGGACAAGCGCTCTACTCTTCTCCGTTTTGCTCAATCAGCACGCTTACCGTATCATGGGATCCTTTTGCGCAGGCGAATTGGTCAATCGCGCATATTTCTCGCGGAGAAAACGCCAAAGCTGGTCGAACCAAAGAACTCTTACCTGGCGAGCGTCGTTAAAGAAGCCCACAGTTGGCGGGCTTTTCTCCCTCGTCGCAAGAATGCTCTCTAAAAGCCGGACTGGCTGGCGGCGCAGTGCTGATCGAACCAGTCTCTAGCCAGATTCCCTGCTAACAGGGAGTTTTACAGGGAAAATTGTATGAATCGGGTCAATTAAAAGGCTCGATTGATCAGCGAGTGCCTATTCGTAGGCACTTTCGGCAGAATTCCCTAAGCGCCATAACAGGGTAATATCTGGCGAGATCAGGGAGTTTATGCTCCTTAACAAGGACTTCCCGTCGCATATAAATGTAGCTGAAATTCGCGCGCTCATCTGTTCCGTAGCGGGATGGGCGGCGTCAAACTGTACATTGCTTATCTCCGCGACCCGGACGGCAACAAGCTCTGCGCGGTGTATCGGTTGCCGAAGGCATAAACAAAGGAGGCCGCGCGCAGCACGGCCTCCTTGCTTTCGCGAATTCAATGGCGAGCGTTCTGCTACATCGCCTTGACGATGTTTTCGGTCATCTTCTTGGCGTCGCCGAGCAGCATCATCGTGTTGTCACGATAGAACAGCGGGTTGTCGACGCCGGCATAACCGGAGGCCAGCGAGCGCTTGATGAACATCACGGTGCCGGCCTTCCAGACCTGCAACACCGGCATGCCATAGATCGGCGACTTCGGGTCTTCTTCCGCCGCCGGGTTGGTCACGTCGTTGGCGCCGATCACGAAGGCGACGTCGGCCTGCGCGAACTCCGAGTTGATGTCCTCAAGTTCGAACACCTCGTCATAAGGCACGTTGGCTTCGGCCAGCAGCACGTTCATGTGGCCGGGCATGCGGCCCGCCACCGGATGAATCGCGTACTTCACCTCGACGCCTTCCTTCTTGAGCGTGTCGGCCATTTCACGAAGGGCATGCTGCGCCTGCGCCACCGCCATGCCGTACCCCGGCACGATGATGACCTTCTGCGCGTTCTTCATGATGAAGGCCGCATCGTCGGCGGAGCCGAGCTTGACCGGCTTGACCTCGCCGGTGCCGGCCGCCGCTGCGCCGCTGGTCTCGCCGCCGAAGCCGCCGAGGATGACCGAGATGAAGGAGCGGTTCATCGCATGGCACATGATGTAGGACAGGATCGCGCCGCTTGATCCGACCAGCGCACCGGTGATGATCAGCGCCGAGTTGCCGAGCGTAAAGCCGATACCGGCGGCCGCCCAGCCCGAATACGAGTTCAGCATCGAAATCACGACCGGCATGTCCGCGCCGCCGATCGGGATGATCAGCAAAGCTCCGAGCACCAGCGCGATGATGGTGATCATCCAGAAGTCGAACGAACTCTGCGAGGCGACGAGACCGTAGATGAAGAAGATCAGCGCCAGCGCGAGAGCGATGTTGATGATGTGGCGGGCCGGCAGGATGATCGGCGCGCCACTCATGCGGCCCGACAGTTTCAGGAACGCAATCACCGAACCGGTGAACGTGAGAGCGCCGATGGCGACGCCGAGCGACATTTCAACGAGGCTCGAGGCATGGATATTGCCGCGGGTGCCGATGTCGAAGGCGGCGGGCGCGTAGAACGCTCCGGCAGCGACCAGCACCGCCGCCATACCGACCAGCGAGTGGAACGCCGCGACCAGTTCCGGCATCGAGGTCATCGGCACACGGCGCGCGATCACCGCGCCGATACCACCACCGATGGCGATGCCGAGGATGATGAGGATCCAGCCGGTCGTGCTGGTCGGCGGATGCGCCGCGAGCGTGGTGGCGATGGCGATGGCCATGCCGATCATGCCGAAGAAGTTGCCCTGGCGAGAGGACGCCGGGCTCGACAGACCGCGCAACGAAAGGATGAAGAGGACGCCAGCGACGAGATAGAGAAGCGCTGCGAGATTCGCGTTCATGTTCCCTGCCCCGTCACTTCTGCTTTTTCTTGTACATGGCGAGCATGCGCTGGGTGACCAGGAAGCCGCCGAAAATGTTGATGCACGCAAAGATCAGCGCAACGAAGCCGAACGCACGCGCCCACAGCGGGCCGTCGTCGTTGCCGACCTGCGCCACGCCGGTCGCCAGCAGCGCGCCGACCACGATGACCGACGAGATCGCGTTGGTCACCGACATCAGCGGGGTATGCAGCGCGGGCGTCACCGACCACACCACGAAATAACCTACGAAAACGGCAAGAACGAAAATCGACAACCGAAACACGAACGGGTCGACAGCCTCAATTCCATGCATGTCGGCTCTCCTTATGCTTTCGGCTGAAAATTCGGATGAATGACGGCGCCGTCCCTGGTCAGGGCGGTGGCCTTCACCAGTTCGTCGTCCCACTTCACAGCGAGCGACTTGGTGGCCTTGTCGAACAGCGTCTCGATGAATGAATAGAGGTTGCGCGCGTAAAGGCTCGATGCCGACGCCGGAACCTTGCCCGCCAGATTGGTGTAGCCGACGATCTTCACGCCGCCCACATCCGCCACTTCATTGGCCTTCACGCCTTCGACGTTGCCGCCGCGCTCGACCGCGAGATCGACCAGCACGGAGCCCGGCTTCATCGACTGGACCATGTCGGCGGTAACAAGCTTCGGCGCCGGACGGCCGGGGATCAGCGCCGTGGTGATGACGATGTCCTGCTTCTTGATGTGCTCGGCCGTGAGCGCGGCCTGCTTGGCCTGATACTCTTTCGACATTTCCTTGGCGTAGCCGCCGGCGGTCTGCGCGTTCTTGAATTCCTCGTCCTCAACGGCGAGAAATTTGGCGCCGAGACTTTCGACCTGCTCCTTGGTCGCAGGACGCACGTCGGTCGCGGTGACCACGGCTCCGAGACGGCGCGCCGTCGCGATCGCCTGCAATCCAGCGACGCCGACGCCCATCACGAACACTTTTGCGGCAGGCACGGTGCCGGCCGCCGTCATCATCATCGGGAAGGCGCGGCCAAAGGCCTCCGCCGCCTCGACCACAGCGCGGTAGCCCGCAAGGTTGGCCTGCGAGGACAGCACGTCCATCACCTGCGCGCGGGTGATGCGCGGCATCAGCTCCATCGCAAAGGCCGACACGCCGGCATCGGCCATCGCCTTCAGCGCGGCGTCGTTGCCATACGGGTCCATGATCGCGATGACCAGCGCGCCCTTCTTGTATCTGGAAAGCTCGGAGGTCTCCGGGCGCTTCACCTTGATGACGAGGTCGGCGTCCTTGACCGCGTCGGCGCTGACGGCAGCACCCGCGGCTTCATAGTCCGCGTCCAGCAGCCCCGACTTGATGCCGGCGCCCGGCTCAATCGCGATATCGATCCCCAGCGCCTTGAATTTCTTGACCGTGTCGGGCGTCGCCGCAACCCGCGGCTCCGCCGCATCAACTTCCTTCGCTATCGCAATCTTCATGACGCCTCCCGCAGCCGTTCGGCCGGACTCTTGGCATCAATGATCTGAAAGATCGCTTCCACTTCGACGGCGGCGCCCAGCGGCAACGAACTGCATCCGACCGCCGCACGGACATGCTTGCCGCGATCACCAAGGGCATAAATCAGAAGATCGCTCGCGCCATTCACGACGCTTGCGTGTTCCTTAAAGCCGCTTCCGCTTTGCACGAAGCCTCCAAGCCGGACGCATCGCACACCTTCCAGCGATCCAAGGTGCGCCTTCAATTGCCCGATAATATTCAATAGGCACAGCTCGGCGCCCTTCTTCGCGTCGTCCACGCTCAGATCCATTCCGACAACGCCCTGGACGGCCAACTTCCCGTCCTTCACCGGAAGCTGCCCGGAGATGTAGACGAGATCGCCCACCTGAAGCGTCGGGACGTAACTGGCCAAACTCGCTGCCGGCGCAGGAATTTCAAAGCCGCGATCTCGCAACTTCGTTTCTACCGTATTCATTGCAAGCCATCCTTGTTTCTTAATTGGAGCATCGCTCTCTTGTCAGCCGATGATTTTCTGCACCAGCGGGCTGCGACTATTGATAACGCCGGATCGACAGCTCATCGGTGGGAATTTCTGGTGTGACACCGGCAATTTGATCGGACACGACGCGGGCGGCGCCACAGGCCATCGTCCAACCCAGCGTCCCGTGCCCCGTATTCAGAAAGAGATTGTTGAAACACGCCGGACCAATGATCGGAGGGCCGTCCGGCGTCATCGGCCTCAAGCCGCTCCAGAAGGTCGAGCGCGACATATCACCGCCTTTCGGAAACAGATCGCTCAGGGAGCGATCGAGCGGCGCGCGGCGCTCCGGGAGAAGATTCACGTTGTAACTCCCCACTTCGGCCGTGCCGCCGACACGAATACGGTCCCCAAGACGCGTGATCGCAACCTTGTAGGTTTCATCCATCACCGTCGACTGCGGTGACGCGGCCTCATCGATGATCGGCACGGTAATCGAATATCCCTTGACCGGATAAACCGGAATATTGATGCCCAGTGGCCGCAGCAGCAACGGCGAGAAGCTACCGAGCGCCATCACGTATTTGTCGGCCGAAAACACGCCCTTGTCTGTCGTGACCTGGGCAACGCACCCACCAGCGATATTGATCGCCTTGATTGCCGTGTCATAAACGAAGCGCACACCAAGGGCCGTCGCGACCCTTTCGAGACGCTCCGTAAACATCTGACAGTCGCCGGTCTCGTCGTCCGGAAGGCGTAATCCACCGACAAAATAGCCTCGCACTGCGGCCAACCCTGGCTCGGCGCGCACGCAACCGTCGCGATCCAGCACCTCGAAGGGCACATTGTACTGACGCAGAACATTTAGGTCGCCACCGATGGCATCGAGCTGGGACTGTTTGCGGAACAGCTGCAGCGTACCAAGGCTACGTTCGTCATAGGTGATACCGATATCGGCGCGTAGCGCACGCAAACTGTCGCGGCTGTATTCAGCGACACCAACCATTCGCGCTTTGTTGATAGCGTAACGCGCGGACGTACAATTGCGCAGCATCTGGATAATCCAACGCCACATCAAGGGATCTGCCTGCGGCCGCACCACCAGCGGTCCATATTGATCAAGCATCCAGCGCACCGCTTTGACCGGTACACCGGGACCTGCCCATGGCGAAGCATATCCCGGCGATACCTCACCAGCATTTGCGAAGCTTGTTTCTCGACCGGGACCTGATTGACGGTCGATAACCGTCACTTCGAAGCCTCTCTTGGCAAGATAATAGGCTGTCGTCACGCCAATGACGCCAGCCCCCAGAACCAAAACCCTCATGAAAGCAGCTCTCCAACAAGCTCAGCCCACGACAAGTCGGCAGCGCCCAAATAAGTCCGCTCATACCGACGTCCAAGACCAGTCAACACCTCGTAGCCAATGGTGCCCATTGCTCCGGCAAGATCGTCGACCGACTGATGATCGCCGATCAGTTCAACCTCTGAACCTGGACCGAAATGATCGATCTGCAGTGCGCTGGCATCGACCGTAATGCTGTCCATCGACACCCGTCCCACAATCGGCAATGCGCAGCCATCGAAATAGACGAGGCCACTCTTGCCAAGCGCGCGATGCAAGCCATCTGCATAACCAATCGAAAGCGTCGCCAGTCGCGTCGCCGTGTTCGCCCGAAAGTCCCAGCCATAACCGACGTGATCGCCTCTAGCAGCTTCACGGATTTGGATGACTCTTGCTGAGAGCCGAACCGTCGCCCGCATCGGGTTGACCCGCGACGGAACCGGATTGATGCCGTAGAGTGCCGCTCCTGGACGCACAAGGTCACAATGATATTCGCTACCAAGAAAAATTCCCGACGAATTTGCGAGTGATCTTCGCAAGCCGGGAAAATGATAAGCAAGACGCCGGAATTGTGCGAGCTGCGCTGTATTGGCCACGTGGGACCGTGCATCTGCACATGCGAGATGGCTCATAACGAACTGAACATCGACGCCCGCGACACCTGACCCGGCCTTGACCCAGGCCGCAACCTCGCGCTCCGACATGCCGAGGCGATTCATTCCACTATCAACTTGAACAACGGCAGGAAGTGTCTTGCCAAGATGCCGCGCGTGCCTCGACCAAGCTTGGCACTGATCGATAGAATTGAGAACTGGAACAAGTCCCGCGTCAGCACAATCCGCTTCGCCACCACTTTGCAGACCGTTCAGAATAAAGATTGAAGATGAAGGTACATGCGGGCGCAAACGAAGCCCCTCGTCCAAATGCGCCACGAAGAACTCTCGGCAGCCTTCATCATATAGCGCCGGAGCGACGTATCGCGCTCCGAGCCCATAGGCATCAGCTTTCACCACCGCACCGCATTGCACGTTCGGGCCGAGCTGTCTCTTTAGGAACTGATAGTTCCAACGTATCGCCTCGATATCGATCGTCAGCACCGCGCCCGCATGCCAAGCGCCATCCCTTTTGACCGAACCAGTCATTGCAAAACTATCCCGTTCAGACACCGCGACTGCAGAATGACACGATGCCTCTAGAGATATTCGGCGAATTCTGTTACAAATCGGCCATCAAACGCTCAAAATATTCAAATAATGCTGCGTTAGCAGCGAATTTCTGCGTATTTAGAAGGGTGCAAAATGGCGAAAGCGGCCGACTCTATCGACCGGAAAATCATGCGTGAACTTGTGCAGGATGCGAGGATTAGCCAGATGATCCTCTCGGAAAAAGTCGGGCTTTCACCAACTGCTTGCGCGAGGCGCCTGCAGCAACTGGAACAGACTGGCATCATCAAGGGCTATTCAGCGGAAATCGATGCAACAGGGCTTGGCTTCCTGATGACGGTGATCGTTCACATTACGCTGGATCGTCAAAGCGAGGATGCACTCGCCGCATTTGAGAAGGGCATCAAGAATTGCCCCGATGTCGTGTCTTGCTATCTAATGTCAGGAAACGATGACTACCTCGTGCAGGTGCAAGCGCGCGACATGGAGGATTACGAGCGCATCCACAAGCAGCATCTGTCCAGAATGCCGGGTGTAGCGCGGTTGCATTCGAGCTTCGCGATGCGAAGCGTGGTCAAGCGCAGCATTTCACCGGCGGCGCTCAGTGGTTAATCGCCGATATACCCTACCCTACAGAAGAACTTTGCAGCCCTAACCAGACTCTCCGCAAGTTCAAACGAGACGCGAACCAATCTTCACAAGCTGCCACTGCGCGAAGACGGAAACCCGCACCAACTTAGTTCAAGATGGCGTATCCGCTGCGGTAGAGGACATAAGTCGCCACTGCAAAGATCACACAGGCAAAGATGCGTTTGAGCGTTTCTTTGCCCCGCGACAAACGGCTCGCGAGCGCAATGCCGAAAAATCCCCCGACGATGCCCCCCGCGATAAACTGGCCGGCAACCAGCCAGTCGACCAGACCGGAGAACGCATAGTTGATAGCGGTCGCAAGCCCGAAGCACCCGACCGCCAGAAGCGACGAGCCGACCGCATTGATCATCGGCATGCGGGTCGCGAGCAAAAGGCCGGGCACGATCAGAAAGCCGCCGCCGATTCCGAAGAACCCAGAAGCTGCGCCGGTGAGAAATGCAATGCCTGCGGTCAGCAGACAGGTCTTGAGATCGGCATCCCGCTCCGGAGCCGCAGTCTCGCTGCGCGGCCGCAGCATCATGCCCCCCACGGCAAGCATCACCAGTCCGAACAGGAACAGAAGTTTGTTGCCATCGACCAGCTTGCCCGCGCTCGATCCCACGAGCGCACCGAACGTACCGACCATCGCAAACACAGCCGCACAACGCCAGCGTACAACACCGGTACGCGCATAACTGGCCAGATTAATGAAAGCCGTTGCCGAGACCGCCAACGCGCCGGTCCCGATTGCGATATGTGGCTGTGCGACGCCGACGACATAGAGCAGAAGCGGCGTTGCCAGAATTGAGCCGCCACCGCCGATCAAGCCGAGCGAGAAACCGACCAAAGCTCCCGAGCCAAGTGCTGGGTTCAAGATCGCACTCACGATTGTGAAACCTCGGCGTCGTCACCTCGAACAAGCGCAACCACCCACAGGTGATGCCCCGTCGAGCCGCTTGCTACATAAGCAATCACCATTTGCCCATCACGCATGCTCTTTCGGAGCCGCCGCTTCGTCTGACAACCACGATCAGCCCCATACCGCATCCGGAAATGCGTCGAGTGGAAACTTCAGATAACGTCGGCCATTCTCCTCGGGCGGAGGCAGTCGGCCGCCATTTATGTTCACCTGCAATGCGGGCAAAATCAGCTTCGGCATCGGCAATGTCTTGTCACGCGCTTCACGCAAGGCGACGAAGTCCGCTTCACTCTTCCCGGCCACATGCGGATTTCGCAATTTCTGCTCGCCTACGGTGCTCTCCCAAAGCGGTTCGCGTCCGTCCGGCTGATAATCGTGCCCGGTGAAGACACGTGTCGTGTCCGGCAGAGCAAGGATGCCCTGGATCGACGCCCACAACATCGTCGCGCTGCCGCCAGGAAAGTCCGCCCGCGCCGTGCCGCTGTCCGGCATGAACAGTGTGTCATGCACAAACGCTGCATCACCGATCACATAGGTGACGGAGGCGAGCGTATGCCCTGGCGAAAAGAGCACGTGCGCATCTAACGAACCGACCTTGAAACGATCATTGTGGGCGAACAAACAATCCCACTGCGAGCCATCGGTCGTCTGCGTGGGTGAATTATAGATATCCTTCCACAGTCGCTGCACATCGACGACGTGTTCGCCGATCGCCATGGGCGCTCCGGTCCTTTTCTTCATATATTGAGCCGCGGAGAAATGATCGGCATGCGGATGCGTGTCGAGAATGTACGCTATCTTCAGACCATTCTCAGTCACGTAAGACAGGATCGCATCGGCATTAGCGCTACCTGTCGAGCCGGACTTCTCGTCGAAGTCCAGCACCGGATCAATGATTACACAGTCTCGGCTTTCCGGATCTGAGACGACATACTGGATGCTCCATGTGCTCGGATCGAAGAACCCTTTGACCTCCGGCTTTTTGAGATTGGATACAACCATAGTGACCCTTTGAATTTCCTGAGATGGCGCCCAGCTCATAACGCGATAGCATCAGGATGAGTGAGCGGCATGGACGTATCTCTAAACCGCTTTCGACAGCATCTGCCCGTGTGAATCGGTGCCTTCGCGCGGGTAAAAGATCGCCCGGCTCACATCGACTGTGTAGTGGTCAGCATAGGTTGCCGCGTCCTGCGCAAGTTGAGCAACAGAATCCAGGATGTACTGCACCTTGTCGTCGGAGAGCAGGACGCTGAAATTCAGGCGCGTAAACCCGGGCTTGCGAATTTCGTCCCCGCCGGCAATCGCGAGCCGCAACGCGCTCGATTCCGCATCGTCGATCTTCAGCAGGCGATGAACGTATGGTCCCGCGCAGGCGCATCCACCGCGAGCCTGGATGCCGAACCGGTCGCTCAACATGCGGGTGACAAGTTGCTGATGGATATACCCACCCTTTCCGTCCCTGATCCGGAACGAGAATATCGGCAGACTCTGCGCCTGTAAATTTCCGAGAAGCTCGATGCGTTCGATTTTGCTCCACACAGACAGCGCTCGCGCACGGAGCGCCGCATTGCGCAAGGACATCGTGTCCTGGCCGATGGCTTCCTTCACAAGAAAAACGAGCGCGGCTCGAATGTCTCCGACCACGTTCGGCGTGCCGCTTTCTTCGCGGACCTCAAGACTGTCGCTATAATCGTGCGTCGTCCGGGTCACGAATTTCACGGTGCCGCCTCCTGGCCACGTCGGCGTCGTCGTGACCACGGCATCCTGACGAACAATCAAGATGCCCGATGCAGCTGGACCACCGATAAATTTGTGGGGCGAGACAACCACTGCGTCGATTTGAACACCCCTGGCGGGCTCCATGGCGATCGGCAGATAAGGTCCGGCGCCAGCGTAATCCCAGACGATCTTCGCGCCGGCGGCCTTCGCCCTTTCGGTGACCTCAACAATGTTGGAGACGATTCCAGTGACGTTAGATGCTGCGGAAAATGCACATATCACGGGACGCCCGGCTGCACCCGCAAGGGCGGCATCGAGTTGCGCAAGGTCCGGACCGCCGGTTGCGATCTCTTCAATTTCCACGATCTCGGCGCCGCTCTCACGCCACGGCAAAATGTTCGAATGATGCTCGTAAGGGCCGATGATCACGCGCGGAACAATGCCGGCGAGCATACTCGCCTTCACGCCAAGCAGATTCACGAGGCGGTTCAAGCCCGCAGTTGCGCCCGAGCCCGTAAAAATCACGGCGTAGCGTTCATCCGCCCCACAACACTTGGCGACCACATCGCGAGCCGCGCGCCGGAATCCCGTCATCGCCCCGCCGCAGTATGAAGCCTCGGTATGACTGTTCGCGTAGTAAGGCAGTATCTTCTCGAGGATGAAGCGCTCGACCACCGACAATGCGCGGCCAGATGCAACGTAGTCCGCGTAAATCAACGTCTTGGGTCCGAACGGTCCAATGACTTCGGCGTCATTGCCGATCAAATCCGCAGCGAGACGCTCGAGGCGATCGCCGCTGACGAGGTCATTCTTGAATTTCGCTAACAAGTCGTCTGCTCGCAGAGAATGCTGGCTCACGATGTTCATAACAGGTTATCTCCGCAGTATTCGCGTGTTGTGGGTAGAACGACAGGAGAATCGATTTCCTATCGAGGGAGTGACCGAGGTCATGCAAGATGACGCCAGCCTTCACTTCATTTCAGTCGATGGCACTTCCTGCGACTGCGGTGTCACGAGATCCGGTTCGATACGTCTGATCGATTTATCCTGGACAGCGACACCCTGCAGGGGGTGACGGCGTCTTAGCGCGACGGCGGATCCGCATTCCACCAACCAAGCAAGCGACACCTCACAGCTTCAGGTGATGAACCGTCAAACAGTCCGTAGCAGGCAACCCTCGGCGAGACACCGAACCGAACAGCCCGATGCCTCGCCCGTCATCTATGTCTTCGCACTAGTCATTGACTGCTCCATGTCGGCCACGGCCGGGATCTATCTGTATCGGTGTTTTCCGCATCGCTTTGCATGACGCCTAGTCCAGCGCTCGCGGGGATGCTGCAGGCACAACAGCGACGCCGTCGTTGCGGACACGCTTCACGATCTCGCTGACACCCATGACGACCAGCGGGACGAGGAGCGCCACATAGGCGTTATCGATGCCGTATGGATTGCCCATCACGAACCAAACGATCGTGGCGACGAGAGACGCCAGGATGCTCAGGAACGCTCCGCGCTTGGTGCCGAACCATGGTGCGAAGAAGACGAACAGAACCAGGATCGACAGCGAGGCTCGGAGCGCCTTGCCGAGGAACGTCATCGACAGGATGTTCGGGGTGTAGATCGCCAGAACGATCGGAAGCAGACCCATGACGACAGTCGCGACGCGAATGAACGTTAAGGAGCTCTTTTCAGAGCGAACCTTAACACCGAAGCCAACATAGAAATCTTTGTAGAGCAGCGTCGCAGTCGCAACCGCGAACGCAGCAATCGAACCGAATAGTGATGCAGCAAGGCCTGCGCAGACGATACCCGCCATCACTCCATCCATCTGCCCAATCAGTGCAGCGAATGCGTTGATCGATTTGATGTTGGGGAACAATGCAAGCGAGCACATTCCAACGAGGGCGGTGATAATGCCAAACGGGACCAGGAAGAGCGCCGTGGAGAAACTTGCAATCTTCGCGCTCTTGGCGTCGTCCACCGTGTTGATCGCTTGAATCACGTATTGCGTGGAGAACGTCGCCCCCATACCCGCGATAAACCAGGCGAAGATCTGACCCCAACCAACGTGGGTCCAGGAGAACATTTCTGCTGGAATGCGCGCTTGAAGTTCATGGAATCCGCCGAGCTTCGTGATGCCGAAGTACAGAGCGGTCAGGATGCCCAAATACTTGATGAACGAGTGAACGACGTTGGTGTAGACCACCGACTTCATGCCACCCATGAACACGTAGAGTACGGATACAAAGCCGCAGACGATAATCGCGTACGTGCGATCAACACCAAGCAGGATGCTGAGAATCGTTCCACCACCGGCGTAGATCGCGACAGCAACGATCTCCAGCGCGAAAATCATCACCAACGATGTGGCGAGCCTTGTCTTGCGGCCATAAACCTCGTCAAGAATCGCCGAGATCGTGTTGTGTCCGGAGTCCTTGTACTTTCCTGCGAGAAAGAGGCCGTAGAAGACAAAGCCGGCAGCTAGCGCCAGAATATTCCAGGAGGCAGAGATGCCGACCTTGTACGCCTCCTGTGCGGTGCCGACGCTCGCGGATGTCCCGATGAACTCGGACATCAGCATCAGGCCGACCAAAATCGCTGGAACCCCAGTGCGACCGGTCGTTCCGGACGTGAAGGTATTCGCCGACTTGACCGACCGTTGAAGGACGCTTGTGACAAGCGCCAAACCGACGATGTAGATCGCAACAATTGCTATGGCGACGTAATTAGCGTGCATTTTTTCGTACCCCTCCCGAAAGTGGCTTATGCGTCTCTGTACATTGCAGATACGTCTTGAACATGTTTATAAATGCCAACTTCAACCCAACAATCGTCGGAGTCAACATGTTTTAACCTACAATGGGGATAATGAGGTGACTGTGCTTTAGGAACAGGCGCGTTCTTCAGGAAAGATCGCTGTCGCGTCTCGGCCGCTTTTGGAAGAGACCAAAAAAATATCAATAAGATAGCTACTTCAGCTCGCGCTCAATCAATCCGAAGAGCGGTTCGTGTCCTGATGGTGCACCCCTTCCCCTGTAGGACCTAGAACATATCACGAGAGGCTGAACTCTAACCGCCTGCCCCAGGCGGGTCTCCGAAGCTCACGTCGACGCCGAAGACACGCGTTCAGGAGTGCGGAGCCGGACAGCGGCAGCTATCGGGGAGTTGAACTAGCGCCCCGCGGCATAGGCTTGCATTCCTCTCGGGTTTGCTGCGGCTCTCAACCAGCCGTGCGAACGCGAGGCCGCCGTCAGTCGGCCTTCCGACCAGTCCTCTCCGACCTCGACGATATGACCCCGCGCGCGCAGGTCCTTGATCGCATCATCGGAAACACGTCCTTCAAGCACAAGCACGCCGGGGCGCGCGAGGCGCGGCCAGAAAGAAGCCGGGAAGTGCTCGGTGTGCCAGGCGGGAGCGTCGATCGCCTGTTGCAGATTGTGCCCGGCATGAATATGGCGAAGCAGGAATTGCGTCGCCCATTGATCCTGCTGATCACCACCGGGTGTTCCCCAGGCGAGGTATGGTTGACCGCCGCGCAGAGCAAGCGTCGGCGACAAAGTCGAGCGCGGCCGCTTTCCGGGTTGCAACGAAGCCGGATGTTCTTCATCCAGCCAGAACATCTGCGCACGCGTTCCGAGGCAGAAGCCGAGACTTGGAATGATCGGTGACGATTGCAACCATCCTCCCGAAGGAGTCATCGAAATCATGTTGCCATGCTTGTCGATGATGTCGAGATGTACGGTATCGCCGCGTTCGGCACGGAGCCGGCCGACCGTAGGTTCGCCTGTTCCGATGGCTGATACCGATTCGCGCAAACCACCCTCGCGCATCCCGACCGCTTTGCCGAATCCGGGAATCAAGCCGGGCAGCAACTCCATCGATGCCCGATCGGTGATGAGCTTGCGGCGCTCTGCGTTGTAAGCCTCGGACAGCAGTTGCTCGACCGGCACGTCGCTGAAATTCGGATCGCCGTAAAAGACGTCGCGGTCTGCGAAGGCAAGCTTGGTGCACTCTACCTGCAGATGAATGAATTCGGGGCCGCACGGATCCAACTTGTCGAGATCGAAGCCCTTCAGCAGCGCCAATTGCTGGAGCAAGACCAATCCCTGCGTCCAAGGCCCCGGCTTGCACACGGTGTAGTCGCCATAGTTGTAGCTGATGGGCGCTTCGATCGTCGCGCGCCACTTCGCCATGTCGTTGCCGGTGAGCAGGCCGTGGCGTGCGACTCCGGTCGCATCCATGACAGCGTTGTTCTTGCAGAAATCATCGATCGCTTCGGCGATGAAACCTTGCGACCACACTTGGCGGGCGCGTTCGATCTGGGCTTCCCTATCGCCGCCAACGGCCTTCGCTTCCGCAAGGATGCGCGAATAAGTATCGGCCAACTTTTCATTGCGGAAGATCGTTCCTGCCTTGGGAACAGCGTCATGCGGCAGATAGATTGCGGCGGACGAGCGCCAATGCTCGCGAAATAGTTTCTCGACGGTCGAAATCGTGTCGCAGATTCGCTGGACCAAAGGATAGCCGTTGCGGGCGTATCCGATCGCCGGCGCGAGAACATCTTCAACCGACATGGTGCCGTAGTCTCTGAGCAGCAGCATGTAAGCGTCAAAGGCGCCGGGCACGCAGGCTGCAAGCAACCCGGAACCCGGCACAAGGTCGAGTCCCATGTCGCGAAAACGCGTGATCGTCGCGGCGCCGGGAGCTGGCCCCTGCCCACAGATCACCTCCGGCTTTCCACGCCGCACATCGTAGACCATGATCGGAACGTCGCCGCCCGGACCGTTAAGGTGCGGCTCAACGACCTGAAGAGCGAAGGCCGTCGCCACGCCCGCGTCGAAGGCATTGCCTCCGCGTTCGAGGATACCCATGCCGACAGCTGTCGCGATCCAGTGTGTCGCCGCCACGACGCCAAACGAGCCGGTGATTTCCGGTCGCGTCGTGAAGATCTCGTCCTGATCGTTCGCCATGGTTCTTGAGTCCCTTACCTTACTATTTCAACGGCAAGTCTTGCATGCGGCGGAGATCGCCACACGAGCCGAAAGTCACTTTGCATCAGCCGGCGGCGCTTGCGACAGATCGCGGGCGCGCTGCGCAAGTGCGGCGCGATCGACCTTATTGGTCGATGCGAGCGGAAATTCATCGAGAAACCAGATCGAGCGCGGGTGTTGATAGGCCGCCCCACGCTCCAGTGCGAAGGCCTTCAATCCGCTGGCGTCGATGGTCGCGCTAGGAGCAAGCCGAACGAAAGCGACCGGCTTTTTGCCCTTGATCGGATCGTCGATCGGAACGACGCAGGTCTGAATAACGTCCGGATGGGTCTCCAGCATACGTTCGACTTCACCCGGAAAGATGTTTTCGCCGCCACTAACAAACATGTCGTCGGCTCGGCCGACGAAATAATAGAAACCGTCGGCGTCGCGACTGAAGACGTCACCCGTGACGTAGTAGCCGTCGGCTGTGAAAGGCCGCGGCAGGTCGGGCCGGTTGTGATATCCGCTCATCATCGCCGGCGAGCGTAGCTGCAGCACACCCTCGCTTGTTTCGGCGTCAGTATCGTCAACAAGCCGTAGATCGACCTGCGGGTGTTTGTATCCGAGAGATAGATTTGGCGTCGGCTTGCCTTCGGGATGAGGGCCGAAGACAATCGGGCTCCCCTCCGTCGTTCCGTAGGCATTCAGGATTTTGGCCTTCGGGAAAGTCCGCTTGATCTCGTCGAGCAGAGTGGCGCTCGCGGGCGCAGAGCCCATCCTCAGGTTCTGCACGGACGAAAGGTCGGCGCTTGCCATCGCCTCCTTGTCGTCGAGCATCATGGCAATCATCGGCGGAACCGAGGTCAGCCACGTGCAGCGGAAACGGCCGATTGCCTCGACATACGGTTTCACCTTGAACTGCGGCATGAGGACCATGCTCGCGTGTCCCGCGAGCACCAGATGCGAGAGCGCAAGCGCGTTCATGTGGTAAAGCGGTGCGGCGATCAGCATATGCTGGTTTTCGATGCCCTGCGGGCCAAGCCGCATCTCAATTACCCAGCGCTGGGCATCATGCGAGAGCACGACACCTTTCGGCCTGCCCGTCGACCCAGACGTATAGAGAAACGTCGCGGCTTCGCCCTTTTGCGGCTCAACAGCATCAAAAGGTCCGGGTTCGACGAAGGAGCCGAACTCCTTCGCATCGTCGAGTTTTATCGCGTCCACGTCATCTGGAACAACGGCACGACGCTCGGCATCGCAGAACACCAGGCGCGTCCCACAATCCTTGATTATGTACTCAACGAGATGGCGCGGCAGGCGGAAATTGATCGGGACGGACACCAAGCCGGCGCGCATGATGCCCAGATGAACCGCCAGATAGTCGGAGTTATTCGCGGAAAGAATGGCAACGCGATCGCCTCGCACGAAGCCGCGATTAACCAGAGCTCGCGCCACGCCATTGGCAAGCGCATCGAGCTCACCATATGTCACTTCCCGGCTACGCTCACCGTCGAAGTCTATCACTGCGACCTTGTCCTGCGGACGCGCGGGATCGATCAAGGTTCCCAGGTTACGTGATGAGATCATGCCAGGCTCACATTGGGTTCGAGAAACTCAAGCATCACGCCGAAACATTCAGCGGCGGGGACGATCAGGCGATCTTGATCCAGTTGGATCAACTTTCCAGCCCAGCGCGAATCCAGACTCGCCTTCAGCGAATCCAGCGAGCGGACGCCGATGCTCATGCCAACAACACGCGGGAGCGATCCTTCCAGGCGAATGCTATCACCATAGAGAGGCTCGAGCTGCTGCTTTGAGCTGAAATCAATTCGGGTTCCGCCGATGTCAACACGGTTGTCCGCGCCGGGCTTTGCTCCGACAACCCGGGCAAGACGGTCAGACTGCGCATTCGGATCGTCGGCGGCGACTATCAAACGCTTCAAGGAAGTCGCCGTATTCGGATGCTGCATGAATGCATCATGCCAGACCAGGTCCGGTGTTAGATGTTCGCAGAAATAGAGACGGGACGCCGGAAAAAATCCGGGATCCATGTGAACGGTGCGAAACCGCGCCTCGGTCTCAACGCCGCCGATCGTGACGGGCCGGCTAAAGGCTTTCGGCTCAAGCACGGGCAACTGCTGCGATCGCAGCCGCGCCTGTGTGACGTCGACATCGTCGCTGCCGTACACTAGCCCATTCAGGCCGACAGGCCAGTCGAGAAGTTCCTTGCGAGGATTGGGATTCGACGGATCCAGCCCGATCAGTTCGAGATAATTCGAATCAAACACGATCAGGTGGTTCATCGAACCAAGACTGTGATAACCGCGCGGCGCGATCTGGAAGCCGAGCGAGTTGAACAACTCTTCTCCGGCATCGAGATCGTAGTGAAGATTAAGAACCGCGTGATCGAACATTCCCTCGCGTTTCGGGACGGCGGAATCCGCCGTCCCGAAACCATTGGCGCCTTCGGGGGCCACCGAGGTTACCTCGCTCAGGCCTTGGGCGGAGCGGTGAGATAAACCCCCCGGCCGCTGGCGAGAAGGGCACCGTCCTTGTCGTAGACGCTGGCTTCCGCGACCGAAAACTGGCCGCCCCGCTTCACGATACGGCCCTTCGCCGTAAGGTCGCCGGGCATCGCGGCCCGGTGATAGTCGACACGCATGTCGATGGTCGGAACGCCGCGACCGGTGTGGGCCACCAAAGCCCAGTCGGCCGTGAGATCGACCAGGGCCGCAAGGATGCCGCCATGGGTATACCGGCGATCCGGGTTAACCACCCACTCTTCTCGCCAGGTGGCGGTCAACTCGATACCCTCTTCGTCCACCTTCTGAACACGCAGGCCAAGCCATTGGTGGAAAGGTCCGCGCGTCAACATCGCTTCGACGGCGGCAGGAGTAAGTTTCTCGGTCATTATCGATCCTTCGCGTTGGTTGTTTGACGGAATGTCAGGCTCAGGGCGTGATTACGACCTTGCCCAGAACTTCCCGGTTCTCAATCAGCCGCAGGCCATCGATGGCCTTATCGAGCGGAAGAACCTTGTCGACAACCGGCTTGAGCTTCTTCTCCGCAATCAGGCGCATCAGATCGGCGAGATTGTCGTCGTAGAAGCTGTTCGAACCAATGACCTGCAATTCGAAGCTCCAGATATAACGCAGGTCTTCCTTTGGATCATGCCCGGCGGTCGCGCCGCAAACGAGCAGCTTGCCGCCACGCTTCAGACAACGCAACGAAGGCAGCCAAGTGTCGCCACCGGTGAAGTTGATCACGACATCAACGCCGCCTTCATATGTGCGGCGCTGCGGCTTTCCATATTTTTCGATCGCCCACTTCGAGAAGTCGACGTCCTTGTAGTTGATGACATGGTCAGCGCCGAGATCGCGCAGGCGCTGCATCTTGTCTTCACCACCGGCGCACGCGATAACCTCAGCTCCCGCGAGCTTCGCCAGCAGCACGCAACCCGTGCCGACACCGCCCGATGCACCGAGCACCAGCACGCGGTCACCTTTCTTGACCGTGTTGTGGGTCACCAGCATGCGATGCGCGGTTCCATAGGCCACTGGCAGCGAGGCGGCGTCCTCATAGGAGACGTCGTCCGGCATCCGGATCAACTGTTCGGCGTCGACGAGGCAGTACTGCGCCATACCGCCGTCCATCATCTCGCCCAACAATCCCTTTTTCTTGTTCAGCGGGTTGACCAGAACGCGGTCGCCCTTGTTCCAGCCCTTCACGCCGGGGCCTACCTCGGTAATCTCGCCGGCCATATCGAGGCCGATCACCACAGGAAGAGGCACCTTGATACCGGGCATGCCGCGCACCGTGAACACGTCATGGTAATTGAAAGAAGAAGCACCGACGCGGATGACCACATGGCCTTCGACGACAGCCGGAATCGGCCGATCGTTCACGACTTTCAGATTTTCCAGGCCACCGTGGCTTTCCAAAACCAGAGCGCGCATTGTTCCCTTCGACATCTCATTATCTCCCAGTGATATGTTCTAACATCGGTCTATAGATGTCCTAACATGTTCTGTCCAGTGCATCTGACCACTCTTATTCACAAGGTAGTTGCGACGCAGTAGGTAAAAGCGCCCAGCAGGCCCCTCGATATGTCGCGGCGATGGTGCTTTAAGGCTCGCAAACCAGCAGCAGATCAAGCTTCTACACCCTTAGCAAGCTTGCAAATCCGGTCTTAATATGTTCAAATGCCATTATGGGACATGTCGTATCAATGGGAAATCCGCCTAAGGAAACGAAGGGCGGCTTGCGGCAAAGTGACATAGCTTTTCATGCCATTCACAAAGCCATCGTGCGTTGTGAAATCATGCCCGGCTCCATCGTGACCGAGGTGGATCTTGCCGGCCAATTTGGTGTGGGCCGAGCGGCAGCACGCGCTGCCGTCGATCGTCTATCACTCATCGGCTTGCTTCAACCCGTTCGCCGCCAGGGCTACAGGGTCAAGCCTATTACGCTGCGAGACCTCAACGATCTTTTCCAACTCCGCGAGATTGTCGAGGTGGCTTGCGTGAGGCTCGCGGCTGGCAGGGTGGATTCCGCAGACCTTCATCGCCTGGACCGGTTGTGCCGCACCGACTATCAGCCGGGCGACAAGGAGAGCGAAGCTGTTTTTCTTCAGCGCAACAGCGACTTCCACCTTTCTATCGCGGCAGCGAGCGGCAATGATCGATTGATCGCAGTGCTGAACCAGACGCTTGTCGAGTTGGAGCGGATGTTTCATTTTGGTCTTTCGCTCCGGGATCGGGGCAGCGAAATGCATTCGGAACATCAATCGCTCATCGACGCCCTCGCCGAGGGTGATGCAGCTACCGCCGAGCGCGTCACCATCGACCAGGTACGCTCCTCACGCGCGATGGTTCTGGACGCCCTGCTTTCAAGCGCATCGCTTCTCGATGTGAAGATCGGCGTCGCTGAAAAAGAACGCTTCTTATAAACTATATTTAGCGCGGCTGCATTCCAGTTTCGCCATGCGCAACGTGGTCAAGCGCAGTATTTCTCCGGCAGCGCTCAGCGGCTGATGGAGCCCTGCTTTTCGGCCGGGATTGTCAGCAACGCGTCAAAGTATAGCAGCGCGTGCGAAATCCAGCATCTTCGACTTCCGTGGACCAAGGTCGGATGTCCCCGCACCCGTTGAGGTCAACTTCAGTTCCGGAGCATTGAGCGAGGCGCGATATCGCTCGTCGTGGGCGTCGCCATAGAGCGTTGTCCGCTGGCGCGGCACCCGATTCATGCTGCGAATGAGCGTCTCCATCTCTAGCGGCACCATCTCATGACCATGCTGCGCACCGGCCGAGCGAGAGATCGTCTCGTCCATCAGCGTGCCACCGAGATCGTTAACGCCTGCCTGCAGGCACGCGCGAATTCCCGCTTCGCCGAGTTTCACCCAGGATGTCTGGATGTTCGACACCTGCGTATGAAGCGCCAGCCGCCCGACCGCATGCATCAGCACCACCTCCCGGAAAGTTGGCCCCTTGCGCGAACGGCCCTTGAGATAGATCGGCGCTTCCATGTGCACAAAGGGCAGCGGCACGAATTCGGTAAAGCCACCGGTGGCGGCCTGCAAATCGCGGACACGCAGCAAATGCAGCGCCCAATGGTCATAGCGTTCGACATGGCCGAACATGATGGTGGCGGTGCTTCGCAGGCCCGCGCGATGTGCGGTGTCCATTACATCCAGCCATTCGGCGGTGTTGATCTTGTCCGGACAGAGGATTGCGCGGACCTCATCGTCGAGAATCTCCGCCGCTGTTCCTGGCAGCGTTCCCAGACCCGCCTGCTTCAGTTCGTGCAGGAATTCGCCGACCGATATGCCGAGTGTCTTGGCACCCTGGAACACCTCGAGCGGGGAAAATGCGTGGACGTGCATGTCTGGCGCGTATTCCTTCACCGTGCGGCAGATCGCGAGATAGTTCGCGCCTGTGTATGACGGATGAATCCCACCCTGCATGCAGACTTCGGTTGCGCCGCGATCCCACGCCTCGCGGACGCGCCCGCCGATTTCCGAGAGCGGCAAGTCGTAAGGCTTGCCACGCAGGTTTTCCGCAAGCTTGCCCTTGGAAAACGCGCAGAACTGGCACTTGAAGTAGCAAATATTAGTGTAATTGATGTTGCGGGTGACGACATAGCTGACGGTGTCGCCATTTACCTCGCGGCGCAGTTCGTCGGCGGCACGGCAGACCGCAGTGAAGTCGGCATCCTCGGCTGCGAACAGCGAGACGATTTCGCCTTCGTCGAGCCGCTTGCCTGACTGCGCCTTAGATAACAGGTGATCAAGCCCGCTCGTCCGGACCGCGGGCGACGGCAGGACCGCGTGCAGCAAAGCAAGGTCTCGCGCCGGCGGCTCGAACGTCGCGCCGGGACACCAGTCATCGAGACGCGGCCGGCCGTTGCCGTCGACAAAGCCAAGCAGCGCCGTTTGCAGCGACTTGTCCGTCCAGCGCCCGATGTGCCGGGCATGAGAGGGATAAATCGCCAATCGCTCGACAAGTTTCTTGCCGCATTGTGCCGTCGCCTCTTGCAACCGGGTGAGATGTGGCCACGGCGCTTCAGGATTGACGTGATCAGGTGTCACCGGCGACACGCCGCCCCAATCGTTGATGCCGGCCGCGACAATCATGTCGAGCACGCCCGGGCTAAGATTGGGCGGCGCCTGGATATTCATATCCGGACGGAACAACAGGCGCGCGATTGCGATGGTCCACAGATGCTCTTCGAGCGGCGTTGCTTCGACATCGGCCATGCGCGTGTCCGGCTTGGGCCAGAAATTCTGCACAATGATTTCCTGGATATGGCCGTAGCGCTCGTCGAGTGCGCGCAGCGCGAGCAGAGATTCGATGCGCTCCTCCCGCGTCTCACCGATGCCGATCAAAAGCCCGGTAGTGAATGGCACCGCCTGCTGACCTGCGAGTTCAATGGTCCGCAACCGCGCTGCAGGGTCCTTGTCCGGAGAACCGAAATGCGGTCCGCCGCGCTCACACAGACGCGCCGCTACGCTCTCGAGCATGATGCCCTGCGAGATCGATACCTTGCGCAGTGCTACGAGGTCATCTGCCTCCATCAGTCCAGGATTGAGATGTGGTAGCAGGCCGGTTTCATTGAAGACGGCACGCGCAACATCTTCGAGATAGGCGAGCGTCGTCGGATAACCCATCTCATTCAGTTCGTCCCGCGCGTGGCGGTACCGCAGTTCCGGCTTGTCTCCGAGAGTAAACAAAGCCTCCTTGCAGCCGGCATCTCGGCCAGCGTGCGCGATCGTCAGAACCTCATCCACCGTGAGATAAGCGCGCTGTCCTTTGCGCGGCGCATGCGCAAAGGTGCAGTAGTGGCAGACGTCGCGACACAGCTGCGTCAACGGAATGAAGACCTTGCGGGAGTAGGAAATTTTGTGGCCATGAGCTTCGTCGCGCAACGACGATGCGAGGCGCATCAGGTCCTCAAGCGTGACATCGTGGACGAGATTCATCACCTCGCGGCAAGAAATGTCGCTGCGGCGGAGCAGACTCGCAAGCTGTCGGTCAGTGGCCATCTTCACACCTCAATCCCTCGCCGCGTCGTCTACTCATTGCCAAATCGCAAGCGGCGCAGTCTTGCCTTCGAACAAGATCGCTCCCGCCGCGGAGCTAACCTCATGCCAATCCGAATTGGCAGGCCATTCCGTTCGGCCACTCAACCCGAGTGAGCGCAGATACGCATCCGTTCGGGTTTGCGTATGCGAATCCAGAAATTCGACGAGATGACGCGGCTCATCGAGATCGAGCCCCAGCCGACCATTCACAACGACGACCGGACGAATACCGCCCCGGTTAGCCGCCTGAACGTGACGTGCAAAACTTTCCGGTCCGAAGCACGGCGTGATCCGTCCCGGAACGTCGCAAGCTAGTGCATTGGTGCCACCATCACGCGGCGCCGGCGCAATTGCCACGCCAGCTTTCTTCACCGCAGCAAACAGCGCAGCGATATCGGCTGGCAGGATACTCGGCACATCACTTGGCAGCGCAATCACCGCACCGCCGCGCCGCCGCGCCACGTCCAGAAAGCCGACCTTGACCGCTGCATTGGTGCCGTTGGCACCATGATCATCGATAACGACTATGCCCAACTGGCGGGCGTAATCCGCGACATCGTCGGCGCTGGTCACTACCGCCACATTGCGCAGCCCAGGCACACCGACGGCCGCACTGAGTACGTCGCCCAGCATCGTCCACGCCAGCTTTGCGCGCTCCGAAACACTCAGCAGCGGGGAGAGTCGCTGCTTCGCGCCATCGAAGGATCTCACCGGCACAATCACCCATGCGTTGGGTTCGATCACAATGCGTCTCCGTAACAGGCGATCATTTTGAAGCTCGCTCGCAGGCGATCGAGAGACGTTCTCCAAAAGCGAGCACTTGCTCAGCCAATTGAACTTTGGAGGCAGTATCCGTCATCAGCGTAGGGGCCAGATGAACGGCTACGTCGAGGCCCTCCGTCTCGGCCGCATCGGCTGAATCAACGATCAACCCATCGATCAGCCCGTGATAGTGAGAGGCAATTGCAGCAGTGGTCGGCCGTATGCCGAGTTCGTCCATGATCTTTCTGGTTGGTCCTTTTACTGCCTGCCCACCCAAGATCGGCGACACAGCAACAATCGGAACATCCGCCGCACGCAATGCGTCGGTCAGTCCAGGCACCGCGAGAACTGGATCGATGCTCAGATAGGGATTCGATGGACATATAACGATCAGTTGCAATCCATCGGGCCTGAGAGCAGCGCGCACCTCCGCCGTCAACTGTGCCGAAGCGGCGCCATCGAATCGGATCTGCTTCACGACAGGCTCACAGCGACGCTCAACGAAATAGCGCTGAAACGCTAGTTCTTCGGCCGGTGTGACGACTATCGTGCGAATATCGTCATCCGTTACAGGCAAGATATTCGCGGAAATTCCGAAACGCGCAGCAACATCGCCGGCAATCGTTGTCAGGCGTTCACCGCTCGAGCGCCGCCGTGTCCGCTCGACATGCAGTGCGAGATCGCGATCGCCGAGCGCGAACCAGGTTTCGCCGCCGACCTGCGCCAGCGCCCCCATGAAATTCCAGGTCTCATCCGCCCGGCCCCAGCCGCGCTGGAGGTCATTCAGGCCACCGAGCGTGTAAAGCACCGTATCGAGATCAGGCGAAACGTGCAGTCCAAGATGCGTGAAATCGTCGGCCATGTTGACCACGACGTTCAATCGCTCCCCTAGGACATGCTGAAGCCCGAGTGCAAGCTTCGCGCCGCCCACGCCACCGCATAATGCGACGACTCGCCCCTTCGCCTGAAATGTCCGGTCAGACGAATTCATCTGAACATGTCCCGTTCCTTGGGTCGCACCAGCGCCAACGCAGAGTTGACCGGCGCCTTACTGGAGAAGCCACGGACATGCACGATGGGCTGCCCTTCGTTGCCCTGTCCCATGACCAGCGACGCTGCAGCCGCAAGTTCGTCCGCGACAGCGATTTCAGTGACTTGCATGGGGCGCTCGAAGAGATCGGGCGCACCTATCATATTCTGTAGTGAGGGCACGCCGGCGCTGCCGATGGCGACACCCACCACACCATTGCGCCAGGGCCGTCCAAAACTGTCATTCATGACAATTCCCACATCGACGCCGAAAGTCTGATTGAGACCCGACCTCAGGACTTCGCAGCTGGCGTCCGGATTTTCTGGCAGCAGCAAGACCCGCTTTTCGCCGTCCTTCTGCACAATGTTGGATTCGTCGATCCCTGCATTCGCCATTACGAAACCCAAGCGATGGGCGACGATCATCACGTTCTGCCGGGTGCGTACGACTTCGCTGGATTCCGATAGCACCAACTCGATGTGACGAGGGTCTTTGCCAACGACTTTCGCGAGTTCCAGCGCACGCGACGATGGAGTGATATCGCGCAACTCGACATAGCGATTTTCGGACTTGGAGACGATCTTCTGAGCAAGCACGAAGATATCACCGGCGGCGACTTCGATTCCGGCGCGGCTCGCACCGTCAACGATGATGGCGACGAGACTGTCACCCGGCTCGACCAAGGGGAGCCCGGGAAGCGCGGTATAGGTAATACTCTTGATCATCGCGCCAATTTCCCTCAACCGGCGATTGCGAGACCGAGATGGTCCGCGCAATCGCCGCTTCTACTACTCTTTCATCACGCTCTTGAACACTTCGTGCAGCCCCAGCACATTGCCTTCGTAATCGAGTGCCTTAAGAATTGCGCCCGCTGGGCGAACACCGACCATATCGGCTCCGGCTTCATGCAGCGCTTTGAGACGGCGGGTACACTCTTCCGCGGAACCTAGGATCGCCATTTTGGCCACGAGGTCATTCGGCACCAGTTCACGCTCAATGGGGAACTGCTTGGCCTTGACCCGCGTCACAATCGCTTCGACCTGAGCCGGATCGAGACCGAGCAACGTCCGGATTTTCGAATGCGAGGCCGTGATTGTGCGCGCGATCATCTCACGAATGATATCAGCGAGCTGATCGACATCGTCACCACACAGAACCATGTTCCAGGCAACGATAGTGACATCCTCGCGCTTGCGGCCGGCGGCCTTTAGCCCTTCCTCGACGAAGCTGATCACTTCGCGCATCGCCTCAGGCTCACCGACGTTACCGACGATCACACCGTCCGCGACTTCACCGGCCATCCGGAAGGCATCCGGATGGGTGCTTGCGACGTAAAACTTCGGCGTGACGTGCGGCAGGAAATTGAGCTTGGCGTTCTCGATTTTGAACACGCTGTTCTCGGCCGAGACAGTCTCTCCGGCGAACAGCCGCTTCATTGCGATAATCGCGTCGCGCGTGACGTCAACGAATTTTCCGTCAGGCGCGGCAAGCGCAGCGCGCGTGGGCTTCAATCCGGCACCAATTCCGACGATCACAGGCTCATCACGATAATCCTGCACCGTCGCCATCGCGCGGGCGACCTGCACAGGATGGCGGGTATAGGGATTGGTGATACCAAGCCCGAGGCTCATCTTGCTGGTCTTGGCACCAATAGCGGCGAGTACGGCGAAGGGGTCGCGGTAAAATTCCTCGTCCGGAATCCACAACAGATCGACGCCGGCCTGTTCGGACCGGATCGCAATGTCCACCAGCGTCTTCGTCGAGCGGTTCGGAATCGTGCAATAGGAAAATTTCATAAGCGCCCCTCGGACTGACGTGTCGTCGTTATTGTTTTCTTGACTTGAAGATGCCGGTAATGCGTCGCCAGATCAGCGACAGCATCAGCGATGCAAAATTCAGCGATTGCGGCTCGGTGGCAGGCATCTGCGGCACGAGTGCGGCAGCGGCTGCCTCGGCCGTGCCGCTGGCCGCGACCGGCGCAGCGCTGGAATCCAGCATCTTCCCAAGGTTGGTGGCGAACATCTTGGTGATGCTGCCGGCGATTTCCTTGACGATGCCGGCGCGGCTAAATTGGGCGAGCGGTCCGGTGATGCTGTAATCTACCTTCAGCTCGATCCGGGTGGTGGGATCGCTCACTGGCACGAGACGATATTCGACCGTGGCGTTGACGCGCGTGGCATTCTTGCCGTCACGGCCTGCGCCCTTGATGGTGCCGGAATGTGTGGCATCATCGCGGGTGACTTCGGCTTCGCCTGCGAATGCGGCTTTGATCGGACCGAGTTGCACGCGGAATACGCCGCTGGCCTTGCGATTGTCCTCGACATTGGTGATCTCGGCGCCGGGAATGCATGTGGCCGTCGCGCGCAAATCTTCCAGCGCCCGCCAGACGGCCTGGAGGGAATGCGCAACTTCAAAGGATTGCTCTAACTGCAAGGCGTATTCTCCTCAGCCTTCACTACGATTGGCCACATAGACGTTTTGAAGGGCACGGACGATTCCCTGATACCCCGTGCAGCGGCAAACATTCCCCGACATCTCGCGTCGAATATCAGCTTCATCCAGCCCCGGAAACCGCGTCACAAGATCATGCGACGTCATCAGCATGCCCGGCGTGCAATAACCGCACTGAAGCGCGTGTTCCTTGGAAAATTCGACGCGGATTGCTTCCATCTGCGGATCCGTCTCGAAACCCTCGATCGTCTTCACATCGCGTCCATCGCAAGCCGCCGCCAATGTGATGCAGGATCGCGCCGACACACCGTCGAGATGAACCGTGCAGGCCCCGCAGACGCCGTGCTCACAGCCGATATGCGTGCCGGTGAGATGCAGTTGCTCGCGCAGAAAATCAGCCAGTGAGGTCCGCGTCTCAACGGACGCTTCCACGTGTTCGCCGTTTACGGTCAGGGAAATTGTGATCATGGCCGTGCACCGCCTTGAAGGGCGCGCATGACTGCGGCCGCATGGAAATGAACGTGAGCGCCTTCGACCGCGGGCGCCGCTTCACGCACTGCCGCGCTGATCTCGCCGATCGAGATCTGCCGCGGCCAGCCGCCCTTCGCCGCGAACAGCAGCACCGGAGGAGACGACAGCGCACCAGCCACAACGCGGCGCACACCACGGACTTCATCATCGATGAAGCAACCTATCGCCTCAGCGAACTCGCCGACCTTGCGATTGTGTTTGTAATAGCCCCAACGCGCAGCGGCGCTGAGAACCGGGATGTGTAGCCGTGTAAGAAATTCACCCGGTTCGAGTGCGACCGTGAAGCTGCTGATCAAAAACTCACCAATCGGCAATTGCCGCGTGCCGGACGGTCCCGCGATGCCGACCCTGGCATCGAGCGCAAGCAGACATGACAGCCAGTCCGCTGCGGGATCGGCATGGGCGACGCTGCCACCCATGGTTCCGCGATTACGGACGCCGCGATAGGCGATACCACCAGCGACCTTGCGCAGCAGATCGAAGGTCGACCCCGCCTCTTTCGACATTTCCAGCGTTGCGTGCGTCACCAGCGCTCCGATGGAGATCTCCGACGGCGACACGTCAACGGTTTTCAGTTCGTCGAGTTTGGATATATCGACGACCGCGGACGGCCGCACGAGCCGAAGATTGAGCATCGGCCCCAGCGACTGCCCACCCGCAAGAACCCGGGCGTCGCCCTGATGCAGCGCGAGGATTTCCGTCGTCTCCTGAATGCTCGACGGGCGAACGAAATCAAAGCTCGATGCCTTCACGACGCGCCCTCCGCGGTGAAGCCGGGACCAAGCCCTACGGTTTCGAGCGCGCTCAGAATCCGCGACGGCGAAACCGGTACTTCCGCAACCTCCGCACCGAACGGAATCAACGCGTCGTTGACCGCATTCACGATCGCAGCGGGTGGCGCGATCGCCCCGCCCTCACCGACGCCCTTGATTCCGAAACGCGTGAAAGGCGACGCGGTCTCGGTCTTGAACAGCCTGATGTTCGGCACGTCGCCGCAGCCCGGCAACAGATAATCGGCAAAAGTCGATGCCTGAGGTTGGCCGGCTTCATCGTACCGAACTTCTTCATAAAGCGCAGTGCCGATTCCCTGAACGATACCACCGAGAATCTGACCTTCGACGATCATCGGATTGACCTGAGTACCGCAATCGTCAACCGCCACGTAGTCGCGCAGCTTCACCGTGGCGAAGTCACGATCGATCTCGATCACCGCAACGTGGGTGGAGTACGCGAACGCACCGGAATCGGTTTTCGGCCGATAGCCTCCGACCACTTCGAGACCGGCAGAGTCCATCTCCGGTGGCAACTCCGCCGGGGCGAAATAAAGAACATGAGCGATGTCCCGCACGCTCATGGACGCCGAGTCTGCGTGAAACGCGCCGTCGCGGAAAATGAGATCGCCGGGCGCACGCTGCATCAAATGCGCCGCGGCCACGCGCAGACGCGCGATCAGCCGGTCGCATCCGTCGGCCACCGCGCCGCCGACCATGATCATGCACCTCGACGCATAGGTACCTGTCGAATACGGCGTCAGCGCCGTATCGCCGTGCGTCACCTGGATCTTGTCTGTGTGGATACCGAGGACGTCTGAGGCGACTTGCGCCAGCGACGTTTCCATCCCTTGGCCATGCGACTGCACGCCGGTCCGAATGTCGACGCCGCCATCCGGCGTGATCCGCACTGCGGCCTGTTCATGCCCCGGCATTAGACGAGTTCCCATCCCCGCCAGAACCGAGGTGCTGACGCCCGTGTGCTCGGTGTAAGTCGCAAAGCCGACGCCGAGCAGCGGCCGGCCATCAGCAAGCCGCTCCTTCTGTTCACTACGCAACTGGGCGAGATCAATCGCCCCAAACGCCGCATCGAGGCTCTGGCGATAATCGCCGCTGTCATAGAGCTTGCCGGTGACGGACCGGTAAGGCATCGCCTCGACCGGCACGAGATTTTCGCGCCTTACCAGATAGGCTTCACGCTTCACCGCACGTGCAAGCGCATCAATCGTCAGCTCAGTGGCGAAACAGGCGCCGGGACGCGCGACGGCACGATAGGCCTGGATCGGCGGCTTGTTGGTCGCAACTGTCTTCGCGACAACACGATAGTTCCTGAGCTGATAAGGACCCGGAAGAATGCCAGCTGCCTGGATCGCATCGAACGCGCAGGTATGCGGCCAAATCGAATAGGCTCCGGCATCGACTATGACTTCCGCATCGAGGCCAAGCAGACGACCTTGCTCGTCGCCGAACACCGTGACATTATAGATGTGCTCACGACAGTTAGCACCGGCGGTGAGATGCTCGCGGCGGTCTTCCAGCCAGCGAACCGGCCGCTTCAGCTTCAGCGCCAGATATCCCAGAATAAGCTCTTCCGGATGCAGGATCGCCTTGTAACCGAATCCGCCTCCGACATCGGGCGCGACCACGCGGATACGGTTCTGATCAAGCTCCAGGAAATCAGCGAGCCCGTTGCGAATGAGATGCGGCGATTGCGTCGAGGAGTAGACCACGAGCTGGTTCGCGCGCTCATCCCACAGCGCAACGATGCCACGCCCTTCCAGCGGGACGATGGCCTGGCGCGCGAGCTTGTAGGTCCGGGTCAGTCGCACGGGAGCGCTGGCGCGCACATCCGCGAAATCCTGCCCCAGTTCCATCTGGTGAAAGATGTTGGCCGTCAACTCGGGATGAATCGCGGGCGCATCCGGCGCAGTCGCAGCAATCGCATCGGTGTTCGCGGCGAGTTCGTCATAATCGAAGAATACGCGCTCCGCGAGGTCTTCCGCCTCCGCGCGCGAAGGCCCGAGGCACGCCGCCAGAATCTGCCCGACGAAATTGGCTTTCCCTTTCGCCATCACCGGATATGCGGTCGTGGTGTAGCCAGGAATGGTGCCCTCGGCCACGATCGGTGAAATTCCGTCGAGGTCGGCAGCCGTGAACACACGCGCACGGTCTTCGAGCTCGATCTCCGCATCCTTGATGATGGCGTGAGCAACTGGACTCCGAACGAATGCCACGTCGAGCATCCGAGGGAAACTCAGGTCTCCCACGAAGGTGCTCTGGCCGTGAAGATGGCGTCTGTCTTCCTTGCGCGGAACACTTACGCCGATGCCGGTGAAATTCATGCTCGTCTCCTGCGCCAACCTGGATCATTACAATCCAGATCAGCCTCCCAGATACGCGGCTTTAATGCTTTCGTCTTGTAACAGCGCTGCAGACGTCATCTGCTGCGATACGGTACCTCGCTCAATGACATAAGCGAGGCTGCTGTATTCGAGGGCCATAAACGCGTTCTGTTCGACCAGTAGGATCGAAACACCCTGCTCATTGATGCTTTTAAGCTTCTCGAAGACTTCTTCAACGAGATTCGGCGCGAGTCCGAGCGAAGGTTCATCGAGCAGCATCAGCTTGGGACGTGCCATGATTGCGCGGCCAATCGCCAGCATTTGCTGCTGACCACCCGACAGCGACCAGCCGAGTTGCTTGCGCCGTTCCGCAAGAATGGGGAACAGCGCATAGACGCGATCCAGATCATCCGCCATCGATTTGCCGCGGCCAAACCAAGGCGTGGTGGCAACCCGGAGATTGTCATAGACACTGAGACCCGGAAATACGCCTCGTCCCTCGGGGACCATCGAGATTCCAGCCCGGGCAATATCAGGCGTTTCGCGCCCGAGAATATCCTGCCCCATAAAATTGACCGAGCCACTACCGCGAACAAGCCCCATGATCGCGCGCAGAGTCGTGGTCTTACCTGCACCGTTTGCGCCAATCAGCGTCACCATCGCGCCCTCACGGACCGTGATGTTGATCTTGTGCAGCACCTCGACCCCATCGGGGTACGCGGCACTTACGTCCCGGACCTCAAGCAACTGCATTCTGAACGTCCTTCGCCACGCCGCGCTTGCCGAGATAAGCGCTGATCACTTCAGGATTCTTGCGGATGGCCTCAGGCACATCATCGGCGATCTTTTTGCCGAAGTTTAGTACAGTAATCCGGTCCGCGATCCGCATCACAAACGGCATGTTGTGCTCGACGATCAGAACGGTGATGCCAATGGCCTTCATCTTCTGAACGTAGGCAATCAGCCGCTCGACCTCGGTCGGGTTCATGCCGGCCGCAGGCTCATCAAGCAGGATCATCTTCGGACGCATCGCCAATGCCCGTGCGATTTCCACGAGACGCTGTTGCTCGTGCGGCAATGCGCTGACAAGCACATCCCGCACGCTCCACAACCCGACAAAGCGAAGCGCTGCCTCCGCTGTCGCGCGAAGCGATCGCTCTTCGGCGGTCGCGGATCCCGTGCCCAGCATGACGGATCCCCAGTTGACCGGCTTCTGCGTTCTGCATCCCACAAGAACGTTGTCCATCACACTCAACGAATGGAACGACCGCAGGTTCTGGAAGGTGCGCGCAATACCAAGATCGGCGATCTTCCAGGGCGCGGTGTCCTCGACCGGCTGTCCGTCAAACGTCATCGCTCCCTGCTGGCGCGAGTACACGCCCGAGACGAGATTGATGAAGGTTGACTTACCGGCACCGTTCGGGCCGATCAGCGCATGAACAGTTCCCGCGCGCACGTCCATGGACAGATCGCCAATCGCCACAAGCCCGCCAAAGCGGCACGTCAGATGATTGATCGCCAGCATGACGTGTCTTGCGTTCTGCCCCTGTGGCGCAGCCTTCGCCGGGCGCAGCAAGTTGATGGAATGATCGTCGATGCTCAGTTCGTCCAGCTTCCCGCCCTCGGTAATGGACGGCACCTTCATGGCGTTCTTGCGCTGGAGCATTCCCAGGATACCTTGAGGCAGGAAGAGAACGGCAAACGCGACACCTGCGCCATAGATGACCTGATAGTACTCCTTCGAAACGCGCAGCAGTTCCGGCATTGCGATGATGAACGCAGCGCCGAGCACGGGGCCAAAGGTCGTTCCCATGCCGCCGATCAGTACCATGCTGAGCACCTGCGCGGTCACCTCAAACGTGAACGTGTCGGGGCTGATGAATCCAACAAGGTGCGCATACAGCGAACCAGCAAAGCCAGCGAGAACGGAACTGATGGCGAAGGCGAGGATCTTCAATCGTGTGACGTTCACACCGGTCGTCCCTGCAGCCATCTCCGCGTCGCGAAGCGCCGCGAACCCGCGTCCGTACTTCGAGATTTGGGTCCTGTGAGCTAGGCCGAGCACCAGCAGAAGCACGACGATACAGAGGAAGTAGTATTTCTGGTCTGTATCGAATTCGAATCCGAATGCGGCTGGCGATGGAATCCGGCCGATCCCGTCGGTGCCTCGCGTCACTTCCCGCCAATTGTAGAGAACAATCCGGATGATTTCGCCGAAGCCCAGCGTGCCGAATGCCAGATAGTGTCCCTTCAACCTGAGCGCCGGGACACCGATGATAAGGCCAGCGATACCCGCCGTTACGCCGGACATCAGGAATGCAGGCCAGAACAGATAGCCTGATCCCGCGTGGGTCAGGATCGCAGATGTATAGGCGCCTATACCAAAGAAGCCGGCATGCCCGAGAGAGATCTGCCCCGCGCACCCCAGCACGAAATTCAAGCTCACCGCGAGGATCGCGTAGATGATGCCGATGTTGACCAGCCGGATCAGATAGTCACCCGGGCCCATGAACGGAAACGCGGCGAGGCAGACAAGCGCCAGAGAGATTGCGAGCTTACGCATGGATCAACCGCGCTCCTTGACGGCTTCGCCGAGCAAACCGCGCGGAAACGCGATCAGAAAGATGATCAGGATCGCGATGCAGATCGCATCCTTGTAGACGGACGACACGTAGACAGCCGTCAGGATTTCGATCAATCCGATTCCGATGCCGCCGATCACGACGCCGGGAATACTTCCGAATCCACCGATCACAACCGCGATAAACGCTTTCAGCAGAACCGCGCCACCCATGTCAGTATCGATGAGAAAGATGGGCGCGAGCAGCACACCGGCGAATCCCGCGATAGCCCCAGATAGCGCGAACGTGATGCCGATCATCCGGCGCGGATAAATCCCCATTAACTGAGCCGTCTGCGAATTCTGCGCAGTCGCCCGCAGCCTGCGGCCGAGATCCGTGTGGAAAAACAAGAGGTACTGCAGAAGGAGAATAATCACCGTCACCGCGACAATGGCAATGTTCTCAGGCGAGAGCGACACATTGCCGAATTTCACGACATCCACCGTGGTCAGCGGAGGAACTTTCAGCGGGTTGGGACCCCAAATGATGAGCGCGAGATTGCGCACACAGATCGAGAAACCAATGGTCACGATAACGAAATACAAAAACGAACGATCTTTCAGGGGATAGAAGAGAACTCTCTGAAAAACCCATCCGAGTCCGCCAACAGCCGCGACGGACACGACCACGGCCAGCCAATAAGGCAGATCAAGCGCCGTGGTCGTGAATAGGGCGAACGCCCCAAGCATCACGAACTCGCCTTGCGAAAAATTAAGGCCGCCAGAAGCATTGTAAATCAGGACAAATGCAAGACCGACGAGGGCGTAGATACAGCCCATCGATATTCCGGAAGCAATAATTTGGGCCATCTCGAGTCCGATAGGTTTGGAGTGACGTGTCAATGAAACCTATTGACGCGCGACGACGCTGACTTTGCCGCTGGCATCGAAGCCCATGATCGCCCGATTGTGCCACAGGGTACCTTCGGCATCGGCCTTGTAGTTGCCGAGAATGCCTTCATAGGACTTCGACTTGAAGCCATCACGAATGGCATCCCGGTCAACACCCTTTTCCTTCATGATCTCGACGAGCATGTTCACCGCGTCATAGTCCTGAGCGATATACATGTCAGGCGGGAAGCCGGCCTTCGCCTTGTAGTCCTCAACGAATTTTTTGACCGCCGGCCGATCATTGTGCGTCGGCAGAATGTCTGGCGCCTGGCAATATTTGCCCGCGACTTCCTGAGCCGTCACGAGATCGCGAAGGAAGGCTTTACACATGCTCGCGGAAGCAACGTAGGTTGCCTTGCTGCCGAGCTGATTGAACTTCTTCAGGGTCAGCGCTTCATCGATCGGATAGCCCTGCACAAACACAAGATCGGCGCCTGCAGCTTCCATGGCCGCGACTTGCGCTGTCATGTCCTTGTCTGTCGGCTGATATGACGCAACCGCGACCGGCGTGAGGTTGCCAACCTCCTTCAATTCCTTCGTCAGGTAATCGCGACCTTGATATCCCCACTCCGCCATCACGTGAATGATGCCAATCTTGGTCTTCTTCAGGTCATTGACGATAAACTTCGCGAGCCCCTTCTTGTCGAAGGCATCGTTGCCGCTGTCACGGAAGTAATACTTGGCACCTTGCTGGGTCACGCCGGGCGTCGTCGCGCCACCAATCAAGGTCACCTTGGCCTTCTCGGTCAAAGGCTGCATCGCGAGAATCTGGGTACCGAGGCCCGGCCCAATAATCGCCACCGGCTTGGACTGCAGAACCTTGTTCAAGGCATTGATGGCCGTCGTGTTCGAGGCCTGCGTGTCTTCCACAACGATTTCGATCTGGCGACCGTCGACACCGCCCTTTTTGTTGGCTTCATCGACTGCAAGCGTAATCGCCTCAAGGTTCGGCTTGCCATAAGGCGCAAGCACACCGGTCAAAGGAAGAACGACACCGAGCACGATGTTCGACTTGGTCTGGGCGTACACAGACGCCCCCACTATCGACGCACCAAAGATGACCGAGGCACTCAACAAAGACAGCAGCGGCAGGCGACTCAACTGTTTCATTTTTAAATCCCTTCCTCACTTGTGAGGTTTGTGGTTCTCAGGACAACATCAAGAATTAGCCGATTTTAATAAGCTAACACCACATTTCCGTCATTTCAAAGCAAAATAACGCTGTTTCATTATTCGAAACAATGCTAGTTACTCGTTAATCCTCTCTTGAGGTCAAATTCACAAGCATGGGCAATTGGCTCAAAGAATGAGCAAGCAAATGCAGACCCCTTACTGTTGTTTCTCAAGTGCAAGCTCAAAGTCCGGGCACTCCCTGAGACTTTGCAGCGGATGCGAGTTCGTCCCATGTGCCATCGCAAGCAGGCAGCGGACTACTCCCCACACCGACATCCTTGAAGCCGGACGACGTCGCGATGCATACGATCGGGCGATGTTCGCCGACATCGCGCGACAGCCTGCGCAACGCAGCGACGCTGGAGGCCGCAGACAATTCCGTCCACAATCCCTCGCGAGCCAGCATGGCCTGCGCCTCGATCATCTCTGCATCACTCACCAGAATTGCCTGCCCGCCGCTTCGAAGTGTCGCAGCAACCGCACGGTGCCCGCCGATCTCCACAGCGATCGAAAGCGCATTCGTGGCTCCGCTCGGCTTGATCGAGGCGGCCGGAATACCCTCGTCGATCGCTTTCTTGTGCGGACCGTAAACACTCGTCTCACACACCACGATTCGCGGCAGGTCCGTCGTCAGCCCAAGCAGCTTCAGTTCGACAAATCCTTTCCAGACGCCGTACGCGACTTCGCCGTAACCCGTTGGAACCAGCACGACCGACGGCACAACCCGATTGAGCTCGATGAAGAGCTCATAAGCAATCGTCTTGTAACCCTCGGTGCCGAAAGCATGTCCAGTATGGCTCTCCTCCGTCATGTTGCTAACCGGATGAAAGCCGAGACGTGTCACGACCTCCCGCAGCAATGGCCATCGTTTCGCCGCAGGCACGGCAACAACGGCGGCGCCATAAGCGTTGACGAACGTCTGCATCGCAGGGGGCGCCGTCGAACTCGCAAGTACGATGCACGGCAGCCCAAGCCTTGCGCTATACGCGGCAGCAGATGCGCCGTGATTTCCGGAGGATGCAACCACAACGCCGGATGCTCCGGACAGCCGGGCGGCACTGATGGTGCAGCGATTCAGACGATCCTTGTGGCTCCAGGTCGGATTGCGGCTTTCGTCCTTGACGAAAATTTGGCCATTGAGACCCGCCCATTTGCCAAGATTTGGCATCTCGACCAAGGCCGTATTGCCCTCTCCCAGCCCCTTGTCGGTAACGAGAGGAGGCAGCAAAAGCGACCATTGATCGATCCCGCGGCCCGAAACCACCTGGTTGAAAATCGAGAGACCCACCTCCGCGTAATCGTAGACGACCTCGACCGGCGCTCTGAACTGGTCACCGAGGCCGGAGATGCTTCCATTGACGATTGGAGGCAAAAGCGGAAACTTACTGGTGCCATCATAAACAGATTGCTGACCGACCGCCGCGGTCGGACAACAATCAATGTTTGCGATTTTCTGATGAACCGACATTCTGAATCATTATCCTGTTTGCAGTTGCGTTCTCTGGACCGTCGTCCACGCGTTAGCTGATCCGCCACGCCAAATTCCGTAGGAAAGATTGAACTTCAAATGAAGGCACCCATTGAAGCTGAAAACCAGTCGCTCGTACGCGGCCTCAAAATCCTTGAAGCCTATTCGGCGACGAAGCAGAGTTGGGGCATTCGAGAACTCGGCAGAGAGCTCGACATCAATGCTGCGACTACCTACCGTCTTGTCTCGACGCTGGCCGGCCGCGGCTATCTTGAGCAAAACCGCGAGACGCAGAAATATCATCTTGGACCAAAGGTCGTGCAGCTCGCTGCAAACTATTCGACGCAGAACTCGCTGATCGAGATCAGCCTTCGCCTGTTTGCCAAATACGAAAAGGCGTTCCCCTACAATTTTTACATTGGGGTGATGAGCTCCAGCGAGGTGATCTACGTCGCGGTCTATGAATCGCGCGGCCCCCTCAAGATCACCACCGAACCGGGACAAAGCGTCAGCCTTTACAGCTCCGCGCTCGGAAAGCTGCTCCTTGCCAACGAAAGCGACACCTTCATCAAGGCGCTGCTTGCCGACAAGCCGATCGAACAGATTACGCCGCTGACCGTTACCAGCGAAAAGGAGCTGATGCGGCAGATCCGGGAGATCAGAAAACTCGGCTATGCCGTCAACCGCGGCGAAATCTACGAAGAAATCGCTGCCGTCGCGACGCCGATCAGAGGCCCCGACGGCACCGTCATTGCAGGTCTCTCCCTGAGCTTTCCGATACATTATCTGGACACCAAGAAACTTGATCTCGAGGAAATCATCAGTCTCGGGCAGACCATCGCCGATGAAATATCGACGATGAACCGCCGGACCGTCATTCGCTAACGTATCGGCCCCGAGTCGTCGCCCTCACGAGAGGACGACGAGTTCTCGCGGCGAGCCCGACGTCAACAACACGTTCGGGCCACTCTCCGACACCACGAAAGGGTTCTCGACGTGAACCGCGCCGACGCCGAATTCGTAGTACGGCGTCTCGATGTTGATCACCATTCCGGCCTCAATCGTCACGCCGTTGCCATCGGCCAGGATGGGCTGCTCATAAACTTCTGCGCCGATGCTGTGACCGACGTGATGCCGTCGATAGCGCGGCTCGCCGTTGTCACGGACACCTTGCATCGTCAGATGGAAGACATCGCTGCCGGTCATCCCCGGCCGCGTCTTGTCAATGCCAACCTGCTCGCCGGCCACCATGGCGCGATACAGCGTCTGTATGCGCGCTGACGGTTCACCGAAGCTGAAAGTCCGCGCGAGATCCGACCAGTAGCCCAGATAGGAACTACCGACGTCGAACCAGATCGTGTCACCCTTCTGCAGTCCGGTGCGATTCGAGAGCACCTGACCGCCGATACCGTTCCGGCCGAACTTGATCATCGTGAATTCAGCACGGCCGCCCTGCGACGCCACGGACCGGTTGAACTCAAGATACAGCTCATGTTCGGTCACGCCCGTGCGGGCAATTGCAGCAGCTGCCTGGATGGCCTGCTCGGTGATGCGCGCCGAACGGCCGATCCGGATAATTTCTTCCTGCGTCTTGACCCGGCGAACCCAGGCAAGCGCTGCATGCGCCGAAATGAACTTGGTCTCCGGCAGCGCGCGCTTCACCGCGTCTTCGACACCAATCCGCAATCCGGCCTCATCGAGCCCCACTCGCTTGCCTGCCAACCCGATCCGCTTGATCGCAGACGCCAGCGCGGCAGCACCATTCGGCTCCGCAGGATTGTAAGTCATTTGATAGAGACGTTGCTCATGTGCCGGCAACGCGTCATCACCATAGCGCTCGCGATAGAACGTGCCGAAATTCACCGCGTCAGCGATCTGCGCGGTGCTGTCGAGCACCTGGTCGATTTCACCCGTCGACGAGACAAGCGTGACCCGCTCCGGAGCGTCGCGCGTGATGACCGCATAGCACTGACCGAAGTAGGGATGCAGATGCAACGATACGCTGCTGATGCCCGTCAGATAGTGGATGTTCTCCGCGGTCGCGGCGACGATACCGTCAAGATCGTCCTCGGCCATCCTCTTCTTCAATCGCTCGACGTGAGCCAACATCATCGTCTCCAGACCTATGTTTTGAATAATGAAACACCAGTTCAATATGTGATGCCACGCGCATTTCCACGCGTCAATCCGAATCATACCAATAAAACGGGCATAACGTGAGCGAGTCGGAACCGATGCGGAATTCATCTTGACGAAAAATGCGACTGATGATTGACTGCTTTTAATCATCGTTTCATATATTGAAACGCTCAAGTCACTGCGTGACAGCGCTCAAGGAGATCGATCATGAAGATTAGCGTCGGACTTCCCACAGGCATGGAAGGCTTGATGTATCCGGTCCCCTTCTCGACTCCGAAGGACATCGTCGACATAGCCGTCCATGCCGAGCGCCTCGGATATCATTCGGTCTGGGGTAACGATCACATGACCACGCAGCACTATGTGCGCGAGGAATTCTCCACCCCGCCGAACTACTGGGAACCGCTGATCACTTACGGCTTCATTGCTGCGGCCACCAAGACTTTGCGGATGGGCACCGGCATGCTCGTGCTCCCCATGCGTCGCGACATCGTCGTGACGGCCAAGCAGATCGCAACGCTGGATCAGTTCAGCGGCGGCCGAATCGAAATTGGTATCGGCGTCGGCGCCTATCGTGAGGAATTCGAAGCTCTGCAGCCGCACTTCAAGGCTCATCGCGGCAACATGGTAGACGAAGGTCTTCACGCCCTGCGGCAGCTGTTCACCGAACGGACAGCGACTCACGAAGGCGAGTACTACCAGTACCGCGACGTCGAGATGTTTCCGAAGCCGCTGCAGAAGCAACTCCCGCTTTATCTCGGCGGCAACAACAAGAATGCGATTTTGCGTGCCGCGAATGCGGGCGACGGATGGATGCCTGCATGCGTCGAGGTCGCAAAGCTGCGCGAATCCACCAAGGTGCTTCATGATCTCGCGGCGAAGAATGGCCGCGATGCGTCATCACTCGAGGTTGCGCCTCAGTACATCGTCTATCTCGGCAAGAACCGGGAAGAAGCGATCGCAAAATTCAAGCAATCGCAGATGTACAATCATCTTGTTTCACTGAGCAAATCGACGCTCAAGGATCAAGGCGAAGTCGCGCACGAAGACATCAACCTGGTTGGCGATGCCCAACATATTATCGACCTCGGTCTGAAGCTGAAGGAAGCTGGCGCAACTCATCTCCTTGGCCTCTACTTTGCCGTCAATACTATGCCTGAACTGCTCGATCAAATGCAGGCTTTCGCCGAAGAAGTAATGCCTCATCTCGTGAAGGCATAGCCTCTCTTCTCCGTTCAAGATTACTGCGTTTCACCGAAGGTACAGAATGTCAGAGAACTCGCTTCCTACGCTTTCCATCATTGGCGGTACCGGTGATCTTGGGTCGGGGCTTGCCCGCGGCTGGAGCAAGGCCGGCTATCCGGTCATTCTCGGCTCGCGCGCCAGCGAAAAGGCAGAGCAATCCGCCGCTGCACTACAGGCTGAGGGCTTTTCCAACATCAGTGGCGCGACAAACGCCGTCGCCGCGGAGAAAGGTGCGATCGTTATCGTTGCCGTGCCGTTCTCAAATTACGAAGCGTCGCTTGCCGAAATCAAGGACGTCGTCAAAAACAAGATCGTCGTCACAGCGGTCGTGCCGCTGGTGCCGCCAAAGGTCTTCGTTGTGCAGCTTCCGCAGGCTGGCTCTGCCGCGCTCATGGCGCAAAGCGCGCTGGACCCCAGCACCAAGGTCATTGGCGCCTTCCACAATGTTGGAGCCCAGAAACTGCATGCGGGAAGCAAGGCGGATTGCGACGTCCTTGTGTTCGGCGATGATGCTGACGCGCGCACCGAAGTCATCAAGCTTGCGGATGCGGTCAGCAACCGCGGCGTTGATGGCGGTGCGCTCGCCAATTCGGCAGCCGCTGAAGCCTTGACTTCGGTCCTGATCGCTATCAACCGGAAGTACAAGGTCAAGGGCGCGGGCATTTCGATTTCCGGCCTGGCCTGATCCCACTTCCTCTCATCAGATTTCGTGAAAGACCACTTCATGTCTCAAGTCCAGAACAACCTGAAGCAGGCGGGAATTGTCCTGCCGACACCCGCAGCACCGGTCGCCAACTATGTGGGCACCGTCATCACCGGAAACCTTCTGTTGATCTCGGGACAGCTTTGCCTCGGCTCAGACGGCAAACTCGACGCGTCTCATCGCGGCAAGCTGGGTAACGAAATCTCGCTTGAGGCGGGACAAGCTGCTGCCCGGCTGTGCGCCATCAACCTGCTCGCACAGGCCAGCATCGCGCTCGGCGGCAATCTCGATCGCATCCGCCGCTGCGTGCGGCTGGGCGGCTTTATCAATGCCAATCCGACCTATGCCCAGATTCCGCAGGTGATGAACGGTGCATCCGATCTTATCGTGCAAATACTGGGTGACAGTGGTCGTCACGCACGCTCGACCGTCGGTGTGGCCCAGTTGCCGCTGGATTGCGCTGTGGAAGTCGAGGCAATGTTCGAGATCGCGCAAGACTGACCACCAAAGGATTGCTTGCGCATATCCAACAGATTCGGGACGATCACATCGCCTCGGATTTTTTTAAATGGGTGCGGACATGTTTTTGAGTGTGTTCGACATCTTTAAGGTCGGTATCGGACCATCGAGTTCCCATACGATGGGACCCATGGCCGCGGCGTTGCGTTTTGTAACTGACGATCTTCGACAATTGTCCCTGATACCGGCACGTATCTCGGTCACGCTTCATGGCTCACTTGCCTTCACAGGCAAGGGACATGGCACGGACCGGGCCGTCGCACTTGGTCTGCTCGGCTACACGTCTCAGCACATCGACATCGAGCGCGTCGACGATCTCCTCACGCTGCTTGCCAGAAGCAATTTTCTGGAGGGACCGGCTGCGGGCGTACGTTTCGACCCTGCAAACGACATCCACTTCGACTACGGCGCACCGCTCCCCGGCCACATCAATGGCATGGTGTTTCACGCGTACAGCGACGATAATACTCCATTGCTCAGCCGCATCTACTATTCGATCGGCGGCGGATTCATCGCTTCCGAAGACGAGCTTTCCAACGATAGCGCGGCGCCACAGAGGGAACATCCTGCCACAGTACCATTTCCTTTCGACAGCGCTGACGCCATGCTGCGTATGGGTGAGGTTTCAGGTCTATCTATCGTCGCCATGAAACGTGCCAATGAGACGCTTGTGATGCCAGATGCGGCTCTCGACAGGCGCCTGGATGGGATATGGCAGGTCATGGATGCCTGCATCGATCGCGGCCTCACCAAGCAGGGAGTTCTTCCAGGGGGCCTCAACGTAAAGCGCCGTGCGCCCGGTATCTATCAGCAGCTTTTGCAACCCCACTCCCGAACTAACTCTGGATTATTGCAGGGCGTGATGGACTGGCTCAACGTCTTCGCCATGGCTGTAAATGAAGAAAACGCCGCTGGCGGCCGGGTCGTAACTGCGCCCACCAATGGCGCCGCGGGCGTAGTCCCTGCGGTGATCCGCTACTATCGAGACCACATCAACGGCGCCACCCAGCAAGGCATCCGGGACTTCCTACTCGCGGCAGCGGCGATCGGCGGCATTATCAAGCACAAGGCCTCGATCTCCGGCGCCGAAGTCGGTTGCCAAGGCGAAATCGGGTCTGCTTCCGCCATGGCCGCGGCAGGGCTAGCTGCCTCGCTTGGCGCGACGAATGCGCAAATCGAGAATGCGGCCGAAATCGCGCTCGAGCATCATCTTGGGATGACCTGTGATCCTATCGGTGGTCTGGTCCAAATTCCGTGTATCGAGCGAAACGGCTTTGGTGCATTGAAGGCCGTCAATTCCACTGTACTCGCCATGCGTGGCGATGGATCACACATCGTGTCCTTGGACAATTGTATCAAAACGATGCGCGATACCGGCCGGGATATGAATTCGAAATACAAAGAGACCTCAACCGGCGGCCTCGCGGTCAACGTCGTCGAGTGTTGATGTATGTACGAAGACGCAAGCACCGATCTCGATTCAGGCCATATAAAAGAGCAGAGGAAAGGTTGCTAAGTTCGCAAGCCCAACAATAACCCAGAGCTGCAACTCCGAAAACTTTCCATCAAGTTCTCTCTCCTTTTGATTGTCGCTACTTATCATCGTCCAACACATCAAAATGGCCCACCTACACATAAAATAGGTCAGCGATAGCGTTCAAGTATGTGTCTAAACCTCCGCCTCTCCAAAGCAGCGATTTTGTCACGGTAAAGAAACGAGAATACAACGGTCAAGCTCATGCAAAAGCAATCAGATTCTTTGAAGCGGCTGCGCATTCCGTAACTTTCATTACGTGAAAAATTTGTGAGTGGACTCTTGTCCGAATACGCTCAGCATATTCGTTCAAGTAGCGATCTCACATCCAAGCCCCACGCTACGCCATCATTACAGGCGTGCTCGGAAGGTCTGCAAACCACTCCGGTCGATTAACCGGACTGACGTTGAGCAACTCGTCATTAAGGGGAAGACAATCCACCGACCGGGGCCCGATCTTCCAGCGGAAATGGCTCCAACTGCGACCGCGCAACTTTTGGGGATCGCATATCGATGATCATTTAAAGCTTGCCCAATTTTCCTCTGAAAGGTCAGGGTCATCACATTCGCGCAAGGCACAGACCTAAGACTGCATTCCCCAGCGATCGACGGTGTGGGCTTCGATGGCGCGGAAGATAATGTTCTCAACCACAAGTCCGATGATGATGACGGTCAGCAGGCCAGCAAACACCGTCGGAATATCAAGACTGTTCTTGTTTTCGAAAATGAACCAGCCAAGCCCGCCGGAGCCGGACGACACGCCGAATACCAGTTCGGCTGCGATCAGCGTACGCCATGCGAACGCCCAGCCGATCTTGAGGCCGGTGAGGATGCTCGGGAACGCGGCGGGGATCAAGATCTTGCTAATATAGCGGAATCCACCGAGGCCATAATTGCGTCCGACCATTTTCAGCGTGCGGCTGACCGACAGGAAGCCGGAATGGGTGTTAAGCGCGATCGCCCATGTCACCGAGTGCACCAGCACGAACACCAAAGAACCGTTACCGAGGCCGAACCAGATCAGCGCCAGCGGCAACAGCGCAATGGCGGGCAGCGGGTTGAACATCGACGTCAGCGTTTCGAGGAAATCCGTGCCGATCCGCGACGTGATGGCCAGCGCCGTCAACAGCGCAGCCAGCGCAACGCCGCAGGCATAGCCCATCAGCAGAACCTCGATCGAGGCCCATGCGCGCGCCGGCAGAACGCCGTTGCGGATGTTTTGGAAAAACGCGCCCATGGTTTCGCTGAAGGTCGGAAACAGCAGGTTGTTGTTGAGATAGCGGCCATAAGCTTCCCAGATCAGCGCAAGAACGACGAGTATCAAAATCTTGCGCAGCCAGGTCTGGTTGTAGAGCCGCGCGAACGCCGAAAGCGGCTTTTCCACCACCACCGGCGCACGGTTGGCCGCCACAGCGTCGCGCACAAATTCGGGCCGGAGCGGTGCGGTTACATGTTTCATCACCAAGGACGTTTCAGACATTTTCCGACTCCTCAATCGTGTCGGCGAACAGCATGGTTTGAATGCGCGCCTCCAGCTCGGTGGCTTCTTCGCCCCGCACACCGCCGTTCAGTTCGGCCTTTACCTGCCCCGGATGTGGCGACAGTAGCAGAATGCGGTTGCCGATCTTGATGGCTTCGGGAATAGAGTGGGTGACAAACAGCACCGTGAAGCGCGTTTCGTCCCATAACGACAGCAGTTCATCCTGCATCTTGCGACGCGTCAGTGCATCAAGTGCGGCGAACGGTTCATCCATCAGCAGAATGTCTGGCTCCATCGCCATGCCGCGCGCAATGGCGACGCGCTGCTTCATGCCGCCCGAGAGCATGTGCGGATGACTGTCGGCGAACTTCTCCAAATTGACCTTGCGGATGTAATGCATGGCCTTTTCTTCGGCTTCGCGCACGCCGAGCTTTTTGGTGCACAGCAAGGGAAACACTACGTTTTCCCTGACCGTCTTCCAGGGCAGAAGCTGATCGAATTCCTGAAACACCATCATCCGGTCAGGACCGGGTTGCCGGATAAGCTTGTTTTTCAGCCTCATCTCGCCTTCGGTGGGCGTCATGTAGCCGCCGACGGCCTTCAGCAAGGTCGATTTGCCGCAACCCGAGGGACCAAGCAGAATGAAGCGATCGCCCTGAAAGACTTCGAAGTCGATCCGGTAGGTCGCGGTAATAAGATAGCTCGGCGTCTTGTACTGCAAGGTGACACCCTTCACCTCAAGAAGCGGTGCGGCCATAGCGCTCATCCCTAAAGAGGTTGAATTAACGGCCTTCGAAGACCGGTTTTCGTTTTTCGATGAAGATTGCTCCAGCAAGGTCAACGACATTTCGAACCTCCCTTAAAACTCAACGCGGCAGGTCATTTTTCGCTGGCCTTGCCCACTCACGTTACGATGCACTTGACGGTCCATCGAGCATCATGAGCCAATCGACAGCCGTGGCCGATTGATCGCCCAGCATGATGGGATTGAGATCAAGCGTCGATAGCCGGGGACCAAGCGCCGCACCAAGGCGGGAGACGGCGCATATCATCCGTGTCAGTGCCTTCCGGTCGACCGGAGGACGACCTCTCGCGCCGTCCAGCACCGCCTTACCATGCAGCGCATCGAGCATGTCTGCCGCTTCGCCTTCACAAAGCGGCACCTTCCGGAACACCACGTCGCGCAAGACCTCGATAAGCACACCGCCCAGCCCCGCCATGATGACCGGACCGAACACAGGATCGTTTTGCAACCCGATGACGAACTCGGTATCGCCGCTCGCCATGGCTTGCACAACCACGCCATGCAGGTTCGCTTTCGGATTGTATCGCTTGGCATTTGCGATGATCGCATCGAAAGCGCTTCTGACCTTTTCTTCGTCGGGGAGGCGCAGGATGACGCCTCCGGCTTCCGTCTTGTGAAGAATATCCGGGGACTCGATTTTCAGTACAACGGGATATCCGAGTTTAGCGGCGGCCTGCGCGGCCTCATCGGCCGATTTTGCCAGTATGGTCGGAATATGCGCGATGCCGCATTGATCGAGCAGCTTCACGCCATCCATCGTTGAGACAACGCTTCCGGACGGCAGATCGATCTTCGGCAGCGTGATGGCGGCTCGTTCCTGACGGCGCGCCAGCCATTTGCGTCGAGCTTCAGCATACTGAACGAGCGCCGCGACTGCATCCACGGCGGGCTCCGCGCCGCGCAACACCGCAATTCCCTCCTTGCGCAACGCGAGGACGCCCGCTTCCGGCGCCGCAACCCAGCAGACGACAAATGGCTTGGTGACCTGATCGCGGATTTCGACGAGAACCTTCACAAGCTTCTCGACATGCGCCTCCATCAACTGAAACCAGACGATCCCGACATCGACGTTCGGGTCGGCCAGCATCAGCTTGACGCTTTCCAGGAGCAGGTTCGGATCGGCCACGAACTGTCCTGTGACATCGACCGGATTTCCGACCGCGCCGAAGCCCGGAATGACCTGATGCAACGCCTTCTGCGTTTCAGGCTGAAGCACCGGCAGCGAAAGCCCGACCTCCTGCGCGCGGTCAGCCATCAGCACGCCGGCGCCGCCCGATTGTGTGAGCAGGCCGATGCCATTGCCTTCTGGCAGCTTGCAGCACGACATCACCTCGGCGATGTCGAGCATGTGCTCTTCATTGCGAGCTCGGATGATGCCGTGTTGACGCACCACACCATCAAAAACAACATCGTCGCCGGCCAGTGATCCGGTGTGGGAGGCCGCGGCGCGTGCACCCGCTCCCAATCGTCCGACCTTCGTCATCACGAGCGGCTTTCCGGCGATCATGGCATCCTCCGCCAGCGCAATGAAATCCTTGCCACCCTTCAGGCCCTCGATGTAACCCGCGCCCATTTTAATGCGCGGATCACGAATGACCGCGCCCATGATCTCGGCGAACGTCAAATCCACCTCATTGCCGGTGTTGACGAAATAGCCGAGCCCGAGGCCACGACGGCGTGCCAGCGCAGCAATGGCTGTACCGAACGCCCCGGATTGGGTGACGAATCCGATCGGCCCCGAGGGCGTATCGCTGTCGGCATACTGGCTGAACGTTGCCACCACGCTCTCGAACGAGTTGATAAGACCAAGGCAATTCGGACCGCACAGGCGCACGCCGCCCGCGCGTGCAGCCGCGACCACCTCCTCCTCGTGCTTGCGCCCGTCGTCGCCGAGTTCAGAGAAACCGGAGCTGAAAATGATCGCGACCGGAACACCCTTGGCGCCAAGTTCTCGAACGCTGTTCAATACTTCGCTCGCCGGCAGCACAATAATCGCAAGATCGATTTCATCGTCGATCGCCGCTACATTCGGATAGGCCTTCAATGACCCGATCATGTCCGCCCGGGGATTCACCGGGTAGATGCGGCCCTTGTAACCCTTGTCCAGAAGATGCTTGACCGGACGGCCGCTGATCTTGCGGAAGTCGGATGATGCGCCAAGGATTGCGATCGACCGCGGCGTCAGCAACGCTTCCAGCGCGTCCGTGGCCTGCGACTTTTCCCTGCGCGATTTTGTTTTGACCATTCCCGTCACGTCAGTCTCTCCTTGCGGACTTGTCCGATTATTTTTGTTTAGTTCGAGAATGCCGAGATTCCCGTTTGCGCCCGGCCGAGCACCAGCGCGTGGATATCGTGCGTCCCCTCAAGCGTGTTGACGGTTTCGAGATTCATCAAGTGGCGGATGACATGATATTCATCCGAAATGCCGTTGCCGCCATGAATGTCCCGCGCCGCGCGCGCGATATCGAGCGCCTTGCCGGCGCAATTGCGCTTCAGCAGGGAGAGCATCTCCGGGGTCGCCTTGCCCTGGTCGCGAAGCCGGCTGACGTGAAGGCAGGCCAGCAGCCCGATCGAGATTTCGGTCTGCATGTCCGCGAGTTTCTTCTGGATCAATTGATTGGCCGCCAGCGGCCTGCCGAACTGCTTGCGATCAAGGGAGTACTGCCGCGCAGCATGCCAGCAGAATTCCGCCGCACCCATTGCGCCCCAGATAATTCCGAAACGCGCATTGTTGAGACAACCGAACGGCCCCTTCAGCCCCTGCACACCCGGCAGGAGATTTTCCTCCGGAACGAACACGTCCTCCATGAAAATCTGGCCCGTCGGAGATGCCCGCACCGAGAACTTGTTCTGGATCTTCGCCGTCGAAAGACCAGCCATGCCGCGCTCCAGAATGAAGCCGCGGATGACATCCCGATCGTCTTTCGCCCATACCACCATAATGTCAGCGATTGGCGCATGGGTGATCCAGGTCTTGCCGCCGGTGAGCCTGTAACCGCCCGATACCTTCCTGGCACGCGTCTTCATGCTGCCGGGATCAGAACCGTGATCTGGCTCGGTCAATCCAAAGCAGCCGAGCACATCGCCCTTCGCCATAGCAGGCAGATATTTTTCCCGCTGCGCCTGCGACCCATAGGCATAAATTGGCACCATAGAGAGCGTGGTCTGCACACCGAGCGCGGAACGGAAGCTCGTATCCACGCGCTCGAACTCGCGCATGATCAGCCCGTAAGCCACGTAGCTGATGCCCGCGCAGCCATAGCCGTCGATGGTCGCACCGAGAAACCCGAGGTCGGCCATTTCCTTCATGATCGTCCTGTCGAACGATTCATCCCGGTTGGCCTCGAGAATCCGCGGCATCAGATGTGACTGCGCGTAGTCGCGCGCCGTGTCGCGGATCAGTTTCTCATCCTCACTCAGCAGGTCCTCAAGCAGAAGAGGATCCTCCCAGTGGAACGTCCCGCCCGTCAGCGTAACGCTGCTTGCATCGACCGGCTTGGTTACAACTGCTGAGTCCATAGGGTCATCCCTTACAATTCAACGCGCATGAAGTTCACGCCGCTCAGCTTCCCGGCAACGCATGCACTTGCGGAAAGAAAAGGTCTTTCCAGTTCGCGGGCGTCTTGTTGATGAGGCCGACCTGTTTCATGAACGCCGCATACTTCATGATTCCCTTCGGCGTCGTGGTGTATTCGGTGTGTGGATGGTTCAGGATTTCCATCGTGTCCTTGAGCGACTCTTTATTGTCGGTGCTCTTGACATAGATCTCGGCTGCCTTCTGCTTGTCGGCATTGATGAAATCGATCGCTTCCTGGAAGGCATCGAGAAACGCCTTGTAGACCTTCGGATTTTCCCGATGGAATTTGCTGGTCGTCCAGACCACCTCGCAGGTCGCGGAGCCAAGTACGTCGTAGGAATCGAGCACCTTGTGAATGCCGGGCTTCATCAACTCCTGGAAATTGTACGGCGGCGAGGCAAAATGGCTGTCGATATTACCCATGTTGGACAACACCGCCGTCATGGCCTCCGGATGCGCCAACGTGATGCCGTTCTTGTCCAGACGGCGCGCCTGATCCGGACCCCACTCCTTCGCAGCCGCCATCTGAAGCATGATCGCCTGAATCGAGATGCCAGCTGCAGGCATCGCGATGCGGTTCTTGTCGGTAATGTCCTTGATCGTTTTCACATTGGGATCGCGCGTATTCAGGTAGATCGGCAGCGAGTCCATCGCCGCGACGCCTTTGACGTCAAAATTGCCTTGCGTCTTACTCCAAAGGATCAGGAACGGCGGCACGCCGCCCGATGCAAAGTCGAGGTTTCCGGAGATCAATGCTTCGTTCATGACATTGCCGCCCGTCATGCGCTGCCATTTGACAACGAGGTTGTGAATACCGGCCTTCGCGGCCTGCTTTTCCATCAGGTGGTTCTGTTCCATGATAATCAAGGGCAGGAACAGAAGGCCGTATTGCTTGGCGATGGTCACCTGCCCAACCTCGGCGCGCGCCGGCGCATGGCAGACCCCGACACTGACAATGGTTACCGAAGCAAGCAGAGCGGCTTTGGCGACAATACCTTTTATCCAAAGGGGTGCTTTCATCCTATTCTCCCGACATGTGCTGTTACTGACGCGCGAGGTTCAGCTTCCCGGCAACGAGTGAACCTCCGGAAAGAACAGGTCCTTCCAGCTCTTCGGCTTTTCCTTGATGGACCCCATCCGGTACATGAAGTCCGTGTACTTCGTGATGTTGTGCGGAACGATCGTGAATTCTATCGACGATTTGTCGGTGAGCATCATCACCAGATCGTCGATCGAATAGGCCTTGTTGCGATCTGCATCTTGAAAAATCTGCGCCCCTTTCTTCGGGTCACGATTGATCAGATCGATGGCTTCCTTGTAGGCCGCGAAAAATGCAGCATACAATTTCGGATTCTCGTCGTGGAATTTCTTCGTCGCCCAGATCACGTTGTTGGTACTGGGACCACCCAGGACGTCGTAGGACTTCAGCACGGTATGAATGCCGGGCGTCGCTATCTCTTTATAATAGTAAGGAGGAGCGGAAGCCGCGCTGTTGATTTCCCCGATACCCGACAACAGCGCGGCGCTGCCCTCGGCGTAAGATCGCGAGGTGGTCAGCGGCTCGAGCTTGTAGGCATTGCCGGGCCCGAACGCGTTCTCCGCCGCCATCTGGAGTATGATCGCATTGACTGACACCTTCACTGCCGGCAGCGCGATCCGGTCTTTGTCGGTGAAATCCTTGATCGTTTTCACGTCCGGATTCCGCGTATTGATGTAAATCTGCGATGTGGTCTGCGCCGCGACGCCGCGGACCTGGCCCTTGCTCTTGGCCCAGAGCGTAATCAGCGGTGCGACGCCGCCCGAAGCGATATCGAGACTGCCCGACAGCAACGCGTCGTTCATGACGTTGCCGGCAGCAAACTTCGCCCATTCCACTTTGATATTCTTGATACCCGCCGCCGCCGCCTGCTTTTCGATGAGCTTCTCATGCTCCATCACAGCCAACGGCAGGTAAGACAGGCCAGGCTGTCTAGCCAATCTGATTTCGGATACTTCCGCCGCTGCCGGTTGCAAAGAAAGCATTACCGCAGCCAACGGCAGGCACGCCAAGGCAATTCGCCGAACGTTCATGGTATCCTCCCTTTTACCGAAAGCGCCCCGTTCTCGTGTGCTTAGCTGCACCGGGGTCACTGCTTGTCGATCAAGTCATCAGGACTTCTCCAAAACCATTGCAATTCCCTGCCCCATGCCGACGCACATGCTGACCACAGCATACTTGCCGTTACGCCGGTGCAGTTCGCGCGCCGCCGTCAATACGAGACGGGGGCCGGAGGCACCGAGCGGATGCCCGACGGCGATCGCGCCGCCGTTGGGATTCACCCGGTCATCTTTAGCATCGACACCAAGCTGCTTGAGGCAGGCCAACACCTGGGCCGAGAAGGCTTCATTGATTTCGATCACATCCATCTTGTCGAGCGACAGGTTGGCGCGCTTCAGCGCCTTGTGAATGGCCGGCACGGGGCCGATGCCCATAACACGCGGCTCAACACCAACGCTTGCGGCCGAGAGAATGCGGATCAGCGGCGCACTGCCCGCGCGTTCCCCCATCTGTCGCGACCCCACGGTCAACGCGACGGCGCCATCGTTGATGCCGGACGCGTTGCCGGCGGTGGTGACGCCGCCATCATGGATGGCCCGCAAGCCGGACAGCGCCTCGTAGGACGCATCCGCGCGCGGGAATTCATCGGCGGTCACGGAGATCTGGGTCCCTTTCTTGGGACCCGCGATTTGAATCGCGGCGACCTCGTCGTCGAAAAAGCCAGCTACCTTGGCGGCGGCATATCGCTGCTGCGAACGCAAGGCGAACTGATCGACCTCCTCACGATTCAGCTGATGCTCGCGCGCCAGATTATCGGCAGTTTGCGGCATGGTATCGGCGCCGAAACGTTTTTCGATCTCGCGGTTCGGAAAACGCGAGCCGACGGCGGAATCGAAAATCTTCATGTCGCGGGAGAAAGCCGCTTCCGCCTTACCCATCACGAACGGCGCACGGCTCATGCTTTCTACGCCACCTGCCAGGAACAGATCGCCCTCCCCCACGCTCACCGCGTGGGCCGCACTCACAATTGCGCCAAGGCCGCTGCCGCAATTGCGTTGAACGACGGTGCCGCCGAGATCGACGGGGAAACCCGCCATCAGCGAGGCATGACGCGCGACGCAGCGGCTGTCTTCGCCGGCCTGGTTGGCGCAGCCGACGATAACGTCCTCCAACTGATCGGCCTTGAATTTGCTTCGGCTCATCAACGCCTGCATCACCTGCGCCAAAAGATCGTCCGGCCGAATCCGCGCGAGTCCTCCCGCCTGCCGGCCGAAAGGTGAGCGCACTCCGTCATAGATATAAGCGTCCAACATCCGTCTCTCCTTTTAGCGCCGAAACGCATCAGTCCTGCAGCGTCAGTGAAACCCCAAGCTCGGCGCGACGCGTGAGCCAGAGATTGGAGCGATAGCGAGGATCGCCATACCGCCCCTGCATGTTGTTCAAAATCTTGAGTATGGTTGAGCCGCCAAGCAGATCGCCGAATCCCAGTGGACCGTGCGGGTATCCGAGACCAAGCTTGACCGCTTTGTCGATGTCGCTTGCCGACGCAGTTCGCATCTGAGCGATCGACGCGCCGATGTTGGCGATCATCGCGACGATGCGCTGTGCAATAAAGCCGGGGCTGTCGCGCGTGACAGTGACCGCAACGCCGTCGCCAGCAAGCATAGTCCTAGCAGCGTCGAGGTATGACGCCGCCGTCACGGGCGTCGACATAATCGTGCGGCGCTTACCGAGATCAAACAAAGTGTCCACCGCGACCACGCGCTTGGCGTCCAGTCCCTGCTCCACGGCGCTGTGGGTTGCATCGTCGCCAAGCGGCGTCACCAAACACAAGGCTGCGGGCGAGGGCTTGGCCCCACTCTCTATATTTACGTTCAGTTTCTTCAGCAGCGCGATCAGCTTTGCAGCCTGCTCCGGCTCGGCGTTGCTGACCCAAACCGGATAGGACGCCGAAGAAGTCTCCTTCGTATCGGCGGCAGGCGCCGCATCCTTCTGCTCGCCGTAATCATAGAAACCTCGTTTGGTCTTGCGGCCAAGAAGCCCGGCGTCGAGACGGCTCTGCATCATGACCGAGGGCCGATAACGCGGCTCGTGAAAGAACTGCCGGTAAATCATGTCGGTGGCCGGATGGTTCACGTCGAGACCAACCAGATCGAGCAATTCGAACGGCCCCATACGGAAGCCGGCGGCTTCGCGCATGACGGCATCGACATCCGCGAAAGTGGCGATACCCTCCGACACCAGATGCGCGGCCTCGAGCGTGTATGCGCGGCCGACCTGATTGACGAGAAACGCTGGCACATCCTTGACCCTGATCGGCTCGCGGCCCATGCGCTTACCGACATCCATGAGGACGTCGCCGACAGCCGGCAAGGTCCGCAGCCCGTCGATCACCTCGACAAGCTTCATCACCGGAACGGGATTGAAGAAATGGAACCCGGCGACGCGTTCGGGATGGCGACATTTCGACGCGATTGATGTGATCGACAGCGAGGACGTGTTGCTCGCAAGAATGCAATCGTCGGAGACGATGCCTTCGAGCTGGGTCAGGAGCGCCTGCTTGACGTCGAGATTTTCGACGACCGCCTCGATCACGAGGCGGCACTGCGCAAGATCGGCCAATTCCTTGACCGGCTTTATCCGGCCGAGCGCCTGATCCATCTCGCAATGGTCTATTGTGCCCTTCTCCTCTAAGCGGGCCAGCGCCTTTTCAATGGATCGCACGGCATCCGCGACGGCTTCCGCCCGGCTGTCCGTCAACAGCACGGTCATTCCGCCGGTCGCGGCCACCTGGGCAATACCTCGACCCATGGCGCCCGCGCCGATGACGCCAATCACCAGACCTTCTTTTGGCAGAATACTTCCCACCAGAGTCTCCCTGTTCCGCCTGTGCGGATTTTCTTGACGCTCTTGTTTGATCGAGCCGCCGTTTTCGGAAGGAAGACTAGGAAGCTGCCGACTCCATATCCAATTTATATTTGATATGTCGTATATTCACGTTGATGATAACGTGTGATGCCAGGGGTGAATAATGGCATGGGCCATTATTCATTTTGCAATGCATCGAAGGCGTAGTTATGAATCTGCGGAACATCGACCTCAATCTGCTGACGGTGTTCGACGCTATCCTGAGCGAACGCAGCCTGACCCGCGCGTCGGTGAAGCTGCACATGACCCAACCGGCATTGAGCAATGCGCTCGCGCGGCTTCGAACCACGCTCGACGATCAACTGTTCATCCGCACCGCACAGGGAATGACTCCAACCCCGCGCGCCAAGCAGCTCGCCGCGCCGATCCGCCAGGCGCTCGATCTCATCCAGAACGGTCTTCGGAAACAGGAAGCGTTCGAGTTCGAAACCGCGAAGCGAAAATTCGTGATTGCCATCGGCGACTATGGTGAGGCTGTCATCATGCCGCGCTTCGTCGACTGGCTGGCCACCGTGGCCCCGCACATTCAGGTGCAGATCAGGCCGGAGCTCGGACGTCACATCATGGAAGAATTACGCGACGGTTCGATCGATCTCGCCACGGATTACTTTCGGATAGAAGGCGATGAGTTTCACAACATCCATGTCATGGATGAACATCTTGTATCGATGGTGCGGCATGATCATCCGACGATCGGCGATCATCTCAGCATCGACGATTATACCTCGATCCCTCACATCGTGCTGAAACAGGACAGGCCGATTGTCGATACCGTTCTCAAGAGACATGGCCTGACGCGCGATATCGCGCTGCAGGTGCCGCATTTTCTTTCAATGCCCCTCATCGTTCAGAAGACGGATTTCATTTGCACCCTGCCCAAACGCATGGCGCTCGTCTATGCCGACTTCTTCCGGACCAAAGTGATGAAAACGCCGTTGGATTTTCCCAAAATCCCGATTTATTTCATGTGGCACCAGTCCGTCGATGAGGACCTTGGCCACCGCTGGCTTCGCAAGGCGCTCGCCGAGCTGTGTCATCGCCTGTGATGGCGCTCGGCCAAGCACAGGGGCTGGGATGCCCGCCCGCGCCAGTCATTCATATCAGCGTACCAGGGCATAGATTCCGTTCGAATCCCGTTTAAAGCCGTTCCGGTGCGCCCGCATGAATGTCATCAGAGAGCCATAATTTGACGCACTTCTCTTCCCTTTAGAGTTCAAGGTGCAGAGTGAAGTCTGACCTGACGGATATTCTGGACCAGCGGGATGGAGGCCACTGGATCGCCGCGCTCCGATCCAGATGCAGCAGTGTCGATGTTTGCGGTGCGGGCGGCCGGTAGCTCAGAGATGAGTGCGGTCGGATCGTGGTGAAGTGCTTGCGCCATTGCTCGATGACGGCAGTGGCCTCCTTCAAGCTGTAAAAGATCTCACCGTTCAGGCATTCGTCGCGCAGTTTGCCGTTGAAGGACTCGCAGTAGCCGTTTTCCCATGGGCTGCCGGGCGCAATGTAGAGCGTTTTCGCACCCAGCTTTGCGAACCAGTTGTGCACGATCTTGGCCGTCATCTCCGCGCCATTGTCGGATCGAATGTGCTCCGGAACCCCTCTGGTCAGCATCACGTCGGCCATGATGTCGATGACGCCGAGGCTGTTGATACGACGAGCTACGCGGATGGCCAGGCATTCCCGTGTGAACTCGTCGATCAGAGTCATCAGCCGCAGCTTACGCCCATCGTGAGTCTGCGCTTCCACAAAATCGTAGCTCCAAACATGATTGCGATGCTGCGGTCGCAACCGGATGCAGGATCCGTCGTTGAGCCAGAGCCGGCCACGCGGCCACTGCTATCGTCCGTATTGCGATGCCAGAGAGACAATTGCTCTCGTCAGCGCATCTTCATCGGACCGGACGATGGCGGTGTATCGCTGTGTCCCGCGAGGCTGGCTGACGAGCCGACAGGCATGGCGTTCGGAGAGACCGTACTTCCCCCGAATGCCCTCAACTGCCTGCCGGCGCCGCTCAGGGCTTATAAGTTCCCGAGGCAACGTCCTTGAGCACCTGCTTCTCAAGCGACAGATCGGCGACGGGACGCTTAAGGCGGACATTCTCCCGCTCCAGGTCCTTCATCAGCTTCGCCTGATCGAGCTCAAGACCACCGTATTCCTTCCGCCAGCGGTAATAACTTTGCTGCGATATTCCGGCTTCCCGGCAGGCCGCCGGCGCGGCCTTACCCTGCGACATCAACACTTCAATCTGGCGCAGCAGCACCACGATCTGCTCCGCATTGAACCTCTTCTTCGCATGACCAAAGCTCCTTTCCAAGCTCACTTTCCCACAAAGCTTGGTCCAAAGAAGCCAGGTCAGGTCACTTTGATACAGGAAGTCAGATAGGACCAAATGAAGACCATTCGATATCAACTTGTCAGAGGTGTGCGGACTTAAATTAGACGAAACGCATGTCGAAGAAGGGACAGAAGCTGATGCACACACAGCTGTGCTTCGGCCAAAGTCTAGCCTGCTTGTGGCAAGCCGACCTCTATCCTCGGTACTAATGGAGACCTTTGAGAGGAAGAACGACAGCGTCCGCGCCAGCCTATCGGTCTACAGCGATCTCCTTATATTCGTCCGACCTTTGAAATCCCATTGCAGATGGCTCGTCCAAGAATTTCAGACAACGACTTTATCGCGCTCCCACATCCCTTCAAGTACGACCGCCCGCTCGTCCGCAATAAGCATTTTCCCTTTGAATTTCTTGAATATGTCCGCAAAGCGAGATTGATACCGATTGTAGATCTCCCGACGGGTGAACTTGAGCTGAGCAATTACATAGACGGTCATTACTCTACCTCCTGTGATCTTGATCGGCACCCGGGCCCGCTTCACGCTGGCTTCAATTTCGACACATATTGAGGATCGACAACCATGCTGGCCTCAATGCGAGGTCGCGACGGGACGGCGGCAGTTGTTTAGCTAGCCGCGCAGGAACACATAATCTGCAGAGTACGGTACGCTGTGGAAGCGACCGGCCTCGTCGCAAGCTCCATGCACAACTCCGCCTTGCGTGTTGACACGCTGCACGTTCGTCACGCCGGAGAAAACGCCACTGCCGCGCTGATCCACGACATCGAGCCTGAGCCACGGGATGTCATCTTCCGTCGCCCCAGGGGCGCTGCTAACCGATTTCGCGCGCACTGTGCTACCGTCGACGTGTTCCCAACGTGGCCCAGCATAATGACGTCCAATGGTATTGCCGTCAAAGATAAGTGTGGCGGTCGGCTCGCGGGCTTGCCAAGCGAGCTTACCTTCGGAAAGGTGCACGCACTCATAGACTTGTGCGCCCTCCGCATGAAAGATGGCAGCAATTGACAGGTTAGGTGTAGCAATTGCCAACGGCACCTGGGCGGGTAGCTGAGTGGCTGTCAACAAGGCAACGCCGAGTGAAAGAGCGAATAGCAGTGTTCTCCAGTGAGCGTGCATTAGATCCTACCCCGCGGCGTTCCGACCGAACTGAGAATGAGTTTCGCCGGAGACCGTAACCCTGCGCAGACGCACGCGCGCCCTTCGATCGGGGGATGCAAGAAGCTAAATCTGGCGCTGAATGGAGACCAACAGCTCGCCTCCGCCGGGCTTCGAGTTTCGCCTGGAGAGATTTTTTCAGTCAGTTCAATATCAGGGATTGAACTTGTAGCTGATGCCCGCACGCACGATGTCGTAACGAAGGTCACGCGACCATGACACTCCGCATGGACCGCCAAAGAAGCAATTGTCTGAAGGCAGATTAAGGATGTCCAACAAACTGCCGAAATCGGCGTGCAGATATTCCGCGCGACCTATCCAGTTTGGGCTGAGCATCCATTCGACACCGGCGCCGGCGACCCAGCCTGTCTTGAGCGTCGATGAACTGGCCGCTGTCGCAATCGATTCGCTACTAGCGCCGCAACCATTAAGACAGCTCACGCCGAGCGAGGCCCGAACGTCAGAGAAAGCGACGCCGCCGGTGCCGTAGATCATGACCCGGTCGGCCGTCCAGCCGAGCCGCGCACGTGCCGTGCCGATCGATCGCGTATCGCCGTTGATGGTTACAAAACCAAATCCGTTATCGCTGCAAGCTTCGCTGCTAATAGAAGTTTGGCGACAAGCCGAAGACCGTGAAGCACTCCACTGCCAATCGCCTTCGATGCCGACCACCCAGCTTGGGGCGAACTGCCAGTTATATCCGGCGTGAAAGCCGCCGATGACCGAATCACCGCCTGCCGACTGTCGCTGAAAATTGTTGATGTCGCCGTTCTCGAAAAAATTCGAGGTGCCGTCGCCGCCGCGCTGGAACGCTGCGCCGACGTCGCCGCCGATATAGAAGCCTGACCAGTTGTAGCCCGGAGCAATCACCGACGCTTTGGTATATGTTGGCACAGGAACATCGGAGGCAAGCGACGCAATAGGACTGACAGCAACAAAAGCTATAGCGAGCGCGGCAACAAGACGAATGTTTAAGATCGAGATGGTCATTTTCTTTCCTTTAGTTGCCGTTGCGCGGCTCTGGTTCGTTCTGCAGATCGACGCTTAGGTATGGCAGGCACTAGAACCAATATGCGCGAACCTGGGTGGCCTCGATTTAATGACTTGGATCAAAACGAAATCTCCGCAATTAATCGTCTACTGAAAGGCAGCACGCCACGACCGGCCCACCGCCAGCCGTCAAACGGCTTGCTCGGCTGCCGGTCATTCAGAACACGCAGCCGGGCGAGACGCAGGTAATGCGAAATAGGCAGTGTATGTCGGGAGACGACGCGTTCCTGCCTCCATGACTCCACCAGTCCAGCAATGAGAATGGCGACGCGTGAAAATCTCGAGTTTAGTAGCCGGCACGGCATCACTGCGCGCGACGCCGTGTCGGCTTGAAGCTATCGGCCCGTCAAGACAGGCGGTACTACGCCGCGTTCGATAAGCGGGGGACTTTCATAGCGACTGTGCTTGTGCCTGTGATTGTGATCGCGACGCCTTCCCTCATGCCAACCGCCATATTTGTGATCTGATCCGGGCTTTCCGCCCATGCGCCCATCGCCGCGTCCAGCGTCAATCGGAGGCAGGGGTTTGCCAATGGGTTTCTCAACAAGCCCGTTGTTGACCCTGCCCGCGATCTCGCCAGTGAGCGAATGGGCGCTGGAATAATTGCTTCCAACGCGCTTACCGCCGGCCATGGCTAGTGCGCCGTCCACAGTCGCAGCTAGAGTGACGGCGGCTGCGATCATCGGAAGGATGCGGATCGTGACCGCAATGTATGTTTGCATCTTCATCGATTGTCCTCGTGTTGTGCGCAAGCCCCACTTGGGCCGCTGAATGAATTTTAACTTCACTCGATACGAGCCCCCACCGGACCATAGTGTTCGTTGAAAGTTGTGCATCCTGCGATCAGAGGACAACCAATAAAATAAGGGGAAGCTTTCTCTCGTTGTGATGCGCTTCATCGCGGGCGGCGGAAAAATCTGCCGCTCACGAGAAGCAAGCTCGATCAAGACGGCCTACCAAGAAAAATAGCCATAAATGGCTTTAGCCGCAGACCTGACGTTGCCATAAGCTTCTTTAACGCCACCCTTAGCGAGACCATAAGCGGCAACACCGTTGAAAACGAAGGGGGCAGCAATTCCTGCTCCGAGGCCAGAGAGGTTTTTAAGCTCAGTCTTGGCGGCAACGGCAGCCACATCCTTCACCGTAATCGAGTTCTTCTCATCAACCTGTACGGTCCCTGACTTGCTGGAAACGGTAGCACCAACTTCGCCGGTGGGAGTTGCGCCGGCTTCGTGGCGATGATCGCGGACAATGGGAGCTGGCGAACCTGGGATCGGGTGAATCGTGTTCGTGGGCGGAGTGACGACAGGAGATCCTATCCCCGAAGTCGGGGTCGGCATAGGCGCCGGGTGAGTCGTGTTCACGGGAGAAGTGACAACGGGCGGGCTTCTGTCACCAACAGGAGCCGGATTCATGGGAGCATGTGTACTCGCCGTGTCCTGATCCTTTTTTACCGTGTCTTTTTTAGCCGCTTCCCTTTCCTTGCGCTGGATCTCGCCCGCAGCAATCTTCTCTTTGTGCCTTGCTTCACGCTCCGCAATCTTCTCCTTTCTATCGCGCCGTGAGTCGCCGGACCCGACGCGGTCGCGGTTTCCCTGGTCACGGCTGGAGACAGCCTTCTTTCCCATGACGCCTTGCGTATTCACGCTATCGTGGCGATGGCTTCCATCATCCTGGCGGTCGCTTCGGCTGAATTGATGATCACCTTGATGTTGGCGATCACCGCCGACGTGATTACCGCCGCCTCTGGCGAGCGCGTTGTTTGCAGCTGTCACCATAAAGATGCTTGCGGCGAGAAACGCAACGGCGCGAGTTGATCGCGTAAAACTTTTGAGGACCCTCATAGGTAGCTTTCCTGCTATTCGCTGCAAACTCCCCCGATCCGCAGCTGGTTGATGATCCACGCTTGAGCGGGATCGAAATGGACCCTAACGCCACACTGAACGCGCTGCCTCGTGCGATCGGAGGATGTTGCCACGCGGTGCAGGAGAATAATCGTCATTGTCTCATCCGGTCGCCGAGCGTGTGCGGCCTACTCTTGCGTCAACGAGGGGCAATGTGATTGATGCGATGATCGCAGCACATATTTCCGCGCTGCGATCTGGATTCAGCCCGCGTTTGTTCGACCTAGTGCTTTTTGCGATCGTTGCTGTCCTTCGCTCGCGGACCCGAACTGGACTCACCTGTCTTCGGTGCTTGGCCGACAGTAACGCCTCCCCCCTGCGCTGACGCAGCACCCGCCGAATGACGATGATCGCGGACCGCTGGCTGTGTCACATTGCTTGGAGGGGGAGTAGTCGCGCTCACAGTTCCAGGCGCAGCTGCTGGCGGCGGGCCGCCTGGCTTAGACGCAGCAACATCATTACGATGATCGTGGACGACAGGTGCAGCGTTGCCCTGCGCATCGAGGTTGCGATGACCGGTCGGTTGAGGGACAGGCTTTCCCGTTGAGATGGCTTTTTCTCGTACAACTTTATCGCGCGCGAGGTTATACTCATTCTTCGCCGTTGCAGGGTTGGCGTAGGCAGCATCTACACCAGCGGCCTTGAGTTGCCTGGCTAGTTCAGGATCCCAGACGTTATAGCTGGCTCCATTCGGCGCCAAGATCTTCTGTCCATTTTCGATCGGAACACCTTGTTTGACGGTGTAAGAATTGGTGCCTCGCGCATCCGTAACAACGACGGTGGTGTACTGGCCATTCCAACCTCTGTTTGGATCGTTGGCGATCACCTTACCCTTGCCATCGTCCATGCCCTTGCCATCGCCTCTCGGGCCGCCCGATGGCGTCCCCTCAGGCCGGCGGTTATCGACCATGGCACACTCGCCCGATGCAGAGCAATTGCGGGATACGCCCTCGCTAGTAAGCACGCAACTATATGCGCCTGAACTCTCAACGGTGAACGTCCCATCCAATTTCGTGCAGGCTCTCTTGGCGCCAGCAGCACCCACGCTCTTCGGCTTTGCAGACGCGACGTCAGTCAAAAGACCGAAACTGATAAGCGCCAGCGCTACGATCAAACATACCGCTTGGGGAAACTTGAGCATATCAATCTCCGAATGAGTTTGCCGCGACGTTTGCGGACGAGTGTTAAACTGCCAAATCGCACGAGTTGCACGGCACGATAACGAACAGTGTTTCTCGCCGCGTCCTCCGATCGCATGACGCAGCGGCGGCAAGTTTACCGACATGATCCCACGCAGCTCATGAGTCATCCCATCAGACACGCGATGAGCGGATAAAGCAGGAAACAAACGTGATGAAGAACTACATGAATACGATTTCACTCATTGCGACACTCGCGGCGGGTTTTGTCCTGCTTGCTGCAACCGACGGGGCGTTCGCCCGTGACAACACCGGAACCCGTGCCATCAGCACGAGCGCCAGCAAACCTTTCGGCACAAATGGCGGCACCGGTGGCAAAGGCGTTGGCGGCGAAGCCAACTCCGGGTTGGGCGGCTCATCAGCTGCACCTGCCCCTCCGCTGACCCGTAGTCACAGCCACCATCCGCGATAGTCAGTATCCCCTCGCCAAGCCACCACCAGCAACTCAGGCGCGTGGATATCATTTCGCGTGTCTGCGTCGCCGCGTGAAGTTGCTCTCGCATACGAATTTCAGAGGACGTCAATGAAGACAATATTGCAGGGATTCATCTTGGCGGCAGCGCTTTCGGTGCCTGCCATGGGAGCGGATATTGCCCAACCTATCTACAGGAAAGCGCCGGCTATCGATCCGTCGTACAACTGGTCAGGCTTCTACGCCGGCGCTCATGTCGGTTATGACTTGGGACGCGCCCGCATCACCGACAATGGCGTGGTGACGGAAAATGCAGTGCCGATGGACGGCGCGGTTGTGGACTGCTCGCCGGTGTGAGCTGGCAGGCTGGCGCTGTCGTCTTTGGCCTCGAAGCTGATGTCGGCGTGGCCAACCTCCGCGGCACGGGTGTGATCGCGCCGGTCGTCGAGTCGCCCAACCACTACAAGGTGGACTGGACCGGCAATATTCGCGGGCGCATGGGTTATACCATTCTCCCAACAACTCTGATTTACATCGCGGGCGGCCTTGCATTGGCAAACTTTGAATTCCGTGAGGGTGATACATCCAACACGATATCCCGCCTGCTTACGGGCTGGACCATCGGCGGCGGCATTGATCATGCCTTTATGCCGAATTTGGTTGGCCGCCTCGAATATCTCTATGCGAATTACGGTAACGGGGATTTCGCGATTTCGCCGAACGATATCTACAACGTCGACTTCAAAGCCCAGACATTTCGCGGCGCAATAATCTGGAAGTTCTGACTCTCTCGAATGGTCAGTATTCGCAGCCGTGCGATGCTGCCATCCCCTCTAATCTCAAATCGAGCGCCGCGCATCCTACGATCGTAGGATGCGCGGCGCTTCAGCCAATGCTATTTGGCAGTCGTGTGCGGGAATGTTCATCGAGCCGATCGATAGGGCTTGGAAAATTGCACAGGATGCAGTGCCTTTGCCTTGTTTACTCCGATGTGAACCGGTGAAGCTCTGTGCGATTGCGGGCTTTGGATTGAGTAGCGCACATGCTGATAAATGATCGTCGCGCCTTATCGATCCGCCAGCGGCGTTGAAAATCCAGCGACAAGCTTAACGAGATCGGCCTGCCGGCTGGCACCCGTTTTCTCGAAAAGGCGACTTACATGAGTTTTGATCGTAGTCTCCGCAACACCGAGAGCCGCTGCGACCTCGGGAACACCACCGACCTCGACGACTGCGAGCAGCACGCGCAGCTCGGTCGGGGTCAACTTGAAAGTACGCCCGATCACTTCCGGCGCCGACAGCGTCTCCAGCGTGGCTTTGCGGACGAACAACGCCGCGACAGCCGTATAGGCAACGCCGGCGCGCAGACGGGCGCCCGAGGTCAGCGGCAAGAGATGAGCGACGTAACGTTCACCATCATGCGCGGACAGCGGCAACGCGATCCCCTTGATTCCGAGTGCCGCGTCGCCCCGGTCCGCAACGGCGAATATCTCGCGCAAGGTCTTATTGACCTGCGCGTCGCTTGCGACGAGTTGACCCTTCGTCGAACGCATTACGCTACCGTCGTTCAGAAGGGCGTGTCCCGCAACATTGGCGTGAACGATGTGCCCTCTTCCGTCGATGAGAAACATGCCAGTGCTGAGGCCATTGAAGGTTTCGGCAAACGTCGCCGCCTCTGCATGCTTCAGATCGATAACCTTGCCTATCAGCGCAGCACGGCGCACATGAGGAATGACAAGCGACATGCGCCGGCGCATCTCGTCGTCTACCATTCCGCTCGCCTTGCTCCGGACAACGCTGAGAAACGCACAGCTTGTCGGAGACTTCTCAAGCACAGCACTGGCAACATCGATCCAACCCTGTGGCTCGGCCCACTCCCGATAGAAGCGTCCCTGGCGATGTTCTTCGTAAGGCACGAGGTCCGGAAGACTTACGACTTGCCCAACGCCAAAGAGCGCCACTGCTGCAAGAGGGTCGAACTTCGAATATGTTTCCGAATAACTCTGCATATACTCGGGCTCGACGCCAAACTGATAGTGGGCTTCAACAAAGGCACTTGCAGAATCTTTCAAGGCAAGCCCTGCTGCCTGGCCGCCGACAAATTCCGCGATCTCTTCAAGAACAACAGTCCACATCGCAGGGTCGAGCGAAGCATCGTAGATGTCTCCGATCAGACGGGATGCTCTCTGATACTTGGACATGCGCTAATGGACCACTTGGAGCTGGTCGACCCGATCGACCGCCCGATGTTTGTCGATCTTTTGAACGCCTTCTACCAACGTACTTCTCCTACCAGAACGAGTCCACAACACTTGCGCGATCGAAAGCAGCTGCATGGGATGACTCGCCGGCCGGCACCGACCTTGGAGGTCAAGCCCGACCGGCAGAGATGGATGGGATTATCGAAGCGGACGAAAACGGCCCGCTTACTTGGCGAACTTTGCTTTGATTTCGGCCAGACCAGCGTCGTAGACGCCGTTCAACGCCTCGCTGGCGGCATTTTCCTTGCCCTGATCCGGTGTGTAGGAGCCGCTCCAGCTAATGGTGGAAGAGCCATCTCCCTTAGCCGTAACCTTGATCGTCGACGTGTAATTCGTGACCGGCAACGGGCTCGAGATGAACGCGTAAGAATAGCTATGCTCCGCATCATTTCGCGCGGTTTGCGTTTCCACAAATGCCGCCTTGCCATCTTTGGTCACCAGCGTCCGGGTCGGCGGTGCTTTACCGTCCTCAATGCAAGCCCCCACAGGCGGCAACCAATTTTTGATCGCGCAGAATGGTCCAATTAATGACCACACAGCCGAGGGCGCTGCTTTCACGTCCACGCTGCGCGAGAGATTCGCAGCAGAGACCGGCGATGCATGAACACTCAAGAGGGCCAGCATGCAAAGAGCTGCGGAGGGCGAGAACGCTGTGATGTATCGCTCAATCATAAGATTCTTCATTGATAGTCCTGACTGTTGGAGTTCGGAGGCGTGGCTTGGCCCGCATCAGCGGCGACCGTCCACCACGGGCACTCTTACAGCGAGCCTCATGCTCGCCATGTCGGCCAAAATTGTCCGCCTTCCCCGCGCAGCGCCAGTTCAGGAACTGAATCGAGACCGATACAGGAAATGAACCAGTAAGCAGCACACCGATTCAAAACACCCCTGACTATTTGGAGAGAACATGACCATAGGCAGTTACAGACAATTTTGTCCGGTCGCGATGGCCGCAGAGATCCTATGCACACGCTGGACCGTCGTTCTGCTGCGCGAACTCGTTGCGGGATCGACACGTTTCAATGAGTTGCGGCGCGGCGTTCCACGGATGTCACCGGCCCTGCTCTCGCAACGCCTCAAGGACCTTGAAGTAGCTGGTGTCGTCGCCCGCACGGCATCGACCTTGGACCCCAGTATCTACGAGTATCATCTGACGGCATCCGGACGAGAACTCAGGCCTATCGTCGAAGCATTTGGTGTCTGGGGTCAGCGCCGGATCGAAGCAGATGTATCGCTGCAGCACCTCGACGTTCAGCTCCTGATGTGGGACATGCGCAGAAATCTGAACACCACGCCGATGCCACAGCGTCGCAGCGTCGTACAGTTTATATATCCTGAGCTATCCGCCACCCAGCGCTGTTGGTGGCTGATCGTCGATCCGAACGAAGTCGTCGATCTCTGCTCGATCGATCCCGGCTTCGATGTCGATCTCTACGTGTCCGTCGATCTGCGGACAATGACGGCGATCTGGATGGGGCTCGACACCGTGCGCGCCGCCGCTGGGAGCGCACGTATGATACTGACCGGAGACCGGCAGCTCGCCTCGGCTATGCAAGCCTGGCTCGGTCTCAGTCCATTTGCAAAGGAACAGAAGCTAGCGAGCTGAACGTAGGAGGCCGTTGAGCGTAACTAGTCGCCGATGGAGCCTACCGTCGACAGTAATCTGCATCGTGTGTCCGGAAGGAGTTCAGTTCCTGAACTGGAAATTGAATCGAAGCACCCTGATAGTCGATGCGGCTTGATCAACTTCGAAAGGAATACACATGAGTCACGTTGGAGGCTGCTTTTGCGGCGCGGTTAAACTTGAGGTCACCGGCACGCCGGAGGCCATGGGATATTGTCATTGCAGTTCTTGTCGCTCGTGGTCGGGCGGGCCAGTCAACGCCTTCAGCTTGTGGAAGCCGGATGCGGTGCGGGTCAAGTCGGGAGCCGAGCATGTCGCGACATTTCAGAAGACTCCGCTCAGCGAGCGTCAGTATTGCAAGAAGTGCGGCGGGCACCTCATGACCAATCATCCACCATTGGGGCTCGTTGACGTATTCGCCGCATCGCTCCCATCCCTTCCCTTTACTCCCGGCGTTCACGTCAACTACGCCGAAACGGTGCTGCCCATGAAAGACGGGCTACCCAAGCTGAAAGACTTCCCAGCGGAGTTGGGTGGATCCGGCGAAGCTGTCGCGGAATAGGGCCAGACGTATTGATTGCATTAGAAAGCCCGGCGTCCGCGTCGGGCTTTCACCGCCGCAAAGGTACGAGCGTCTGATCGCCGCGCCGGTTGATGCGCACCTTACGGATTTTGAACACCGCATGCCGAAATTCCATGTTTCTCGCCGCGTCCTCCGATCGCATGACGCAACAGCGGAAAATTTACCGACATGATCCCACGCAGCTCATGAGTCATCTCATCAACCAGATACGTGATGAGCGGATAACGCAGGAAACAAACGTGATGAAGAACTACATGAATACGGCTTCAATCATCGCGACACTCGCGGCAGGCTTTGTCCTGCTTGCTGCGACCGACAGGGCGTTCGCCCGTGCCAACACCGGAACCCGCCCCATCAGCACGAGCGCCAGCAAACCTTTCGGTACAAATGCCGGCGCCGGAGGCAAAGGCGTTGGCGGCGAAGCCAACACAAATATCGGCGGCAGTTCCCGTGGGATGACCCCGCCACCGCCGCCCCCACACCGTCACCACGGCCCTCCTCGCGGTTAGCAATCGGCGGAGAAACCAGCCGGGCGAATCGGATCTCGTTATGTGCTCGTGGCGGCACGCACATAGCAGGAGATACTCGTGAGTCGAATCTGGAATGGCATGGTCTTGATCGCGCTGCTCTCCGCGCCGGCAATGGCAACGGGCACGGCACCTGCTATACCCAACGCAAGGTGCCCTCGCGTCTCCGAGAGGCGGGCGCAAGCGCCGCCCCACCAAGGTGCTATACCCGCGAAATAGAGAGCAAGGGTAGCCCACGCTTAACCCGCAGGCGGAAATATGGAATCCCGATCGCGTTTACTCCGCAACCATCGTTGCATATCCCGCAACAAGCTTGACGAGATCAGCTTGGCGCGTAACGCCGGTCTTTTCAAACAGACGATTGACATGCGTCTTGACCGTCGTATCCGCGACACCGAACGCGGTGGCGACTTTCGGAATACCGCCAACTTCGACAATGGCCAGCAACACGCGAAGCTCGGTCGGCGTCAACTTGAATGTCTCGCTAATCACTTGAGACATGGAAGAGGCCACCAGAGCAGCCCTGCGGACGAACAAGGCTGCGGCGACCACACGATCTATGCCAGCGCGGTGGCGCGCTCCTGAAGTCAAAGGCAGCGCATGGGCGACGTAGCGCTCGCCGTTCTTTCCGATCAGCGGCACGGCGATCCCCTTGATTCCCAATGCTGCGTGGCCCTGCCCCGCGGCCGCAAAGACATCCCGCAACGTCCGATGCACCCGTGTATCGGAGGCCACCAGCCGCCCACCAACAGAACTCAAGATATCGCCTGCGGCAAGTATAGCGCTGCCGGCGGCATTGGCGTGAATGAGGCGCCCTTCCGCGTCAACGAGATACAACCCCGTGCTGAGCCCATCGAGTGTATCTACAAATGTCGCGACCTCCGCAGCCTTGAACTCAAACATCCTGCCAATCAGGACGGCACGTCTGATATGCGGAGCGATCAACCGCATTTGCCGACGTGCCCGGTCATCGACCATGCCGTTTCGCTCGTGGCGGAACACTCCGAATATGGCCGCGCTGATTGTAGTCCTCTCGAGAACTGCGCTTATGAAATCGACGAAGCCCTGAGGCTTCGCCCATTGATGATATAATTCGGTCTGAGTGAGTTCCTCAAAAGGTATCAGATCGGTGATCGCAATCGGCTGCTCGATGTCTCCGAGAAAGAGCGGCTCTGCGGTTGGATAAATCGGTTCAAACAGAGCGACCGGCGGCCTCTGAAATCCGAACTCATATGGAGCAGAGGCGTGACGGGCGCCAACATCCTTGCAGATGAGCGCGGCCCCAGTACCACCGACGAAATATGCCGCCCTTTCGATAGCGCACTCCCAAAGAGAAGGGTCGATAGCGGCATCGTAGATGACGCCGATCAGATCGCTCAGCCGTTGCTGATCATCGAGGCTGCGTGGTGACGCAATAACCGAGACCGGTCTCAGACCTGACGCCATCTTCATTCCAGAAAGTCTCTCGGGAGCACCGCAGCCAGACATCGGTCAGTTTTTGATGGATCTGGTTACGGCATCTCCGCTCAAGTCGTGGCCGAGCTGCACTTGGCGGTCGACCGCAATCCACGTCGCTCGAGCGACGGCCAACAACGTTCCAGCTTCACCATAGGCCGCGGCCTCGGCAACGCGTTTGCGGCCGTCGCGGCTGGCCTCCCAGGCAGTGATGACGCAGCGCTCTCCCGGACGCGGCCGTGTCTCTATCCGTGCCGCCATTCGACCCAATAGAATCGGCGTCCGCTCGAAGCAGCCGCTCTCCCTATCGTAAGAGGAAGCATAGCCCGTGGGACAATCGAGCGCCGACCAGAGAAACTCAGGAGCGACGAAGCCGTCCTCCGCCGCCAGGGTCGGATCCGGTGTCCAGGTCGCCGCGAGCACAGCCGAAGCATTCCGGGATTGACGCATGAGCGGTCCGGCAGAAATGCGCAGGCCATCTCCCTGTGCCCTTGCAGGACCGCACACGAAACACGTCGGCAGCGGATGCTCGTGTGGCTTGACCGGCGTCAGCAACTCGGCTGCACATGCCTCGTCGAAGCTTGCCGTCTCCAGGCGCGCAAGGTCAACACTCGCCGGTCGTCCAGTGGCGACGACTGTGACGCCATCGCTAAGCTCCCATAACCCGTCGTCCTTCGCGACGACATCGAGCTGCTTATCCAGGGGCGGAGGTGCGCGCAGCGTCACCTCCGCCCCGCCGGGAATGTGCCGTGCCAGCTGACCGCAGACGTACCCGCCGTTCCCGGAGTTCGGAGGACCGCAGTAGCGCTTGTCGATGATAATCGATGTCATCGATCCCTTCCTCTCTTGCCGCCGCCACCGCACTCTATTGTCTTAAGGACGATTCTTCCCTGAACCGTCCGATTAGCCACGGCGCGCATCGCTTCCTTGACCTGTTCCAGGGGAAGGACGCGATCGATGTGGGGGCGAATCTTCCCCTCGGCCAACAATTGCGCCAGGGTGTCGTTCATGCGCGCGGCCTGCTCAGGAAACTTCTCTGCCCATGCGCCGGCAAAGACACCAACAATGGAATAGTTCTTCAAAAGCAGGAGATTCATGGGCACCGAAGGGATCTGGCCGCTCGTGAAACCGACCGGCATCAGCCGTCCGCCCCACTTCATCAGCCGCGCCATTTGCTCGAAAATCGTTCCGCCAACGTTGTCGAAGCAAACATCGACGCCTTCTCCACCGGTTATCGACTTGATCCGCTCGCGCAGGTCTTCGCTACGATAGTTGATGACATCGCAGGCACCGTAACGGCGCACCAAAGCCATCTTGTCGTCGGAGCCGACACCGGCGATGACCCGCAGGCCCAAGTGGCCGGCGAGGTCGACGGCGGCAAGACCGACTCCGCCTGCAGCCCCAGTGACAAACACTGTTTCACCGTGTTGGGCTCGTGAGCCCTCTGTCAGTGCGTAATAAGCCGTGCCGTAGTTGTGCCAGACCGTGGCCGCCGTTTCGAACGCGACGCCTGCCCGCAACAGCACACTCTTCGATTCCTTGGCGACCATCCGCTCGGCATAGCCGCCCGTCCAGCTTCCGCACGCCACACGATCGCCCGGCTGAAATTTCGTGACCTTTTCGCCAACCGCGACGACGACCCCGGCCGCTTCCGTGCCGGGCACGAATGGTGTCGGGGGACGCATCTGATAAAGGCCCGAGACAATCAGATTGTCCATGAAACTCACGGAGGCCGCGTGTACGTTGATCAGAATCTCGTCACCGGCCGGCTTCGGTTCTTCGACATCGCCGATGCACAGGTCCTCCGGACCAGTAAACGCGTTGCATAGTACTGCTCTCATTGTGATGCTCCTTCTTGGCTGCGACCGAAAATGCGCGGCAGCAGCATGGGGACGCGCTGGCGATACTGCTGGTAAGTCGTGCCGAACTGAGCGACCAAATCCCGCTCCTCGAACTGCAGCCCGACCAGGATGTAGATTGTGATCATGATCGCGAACAGCAAATGGCCTGCGGTCATCTCTGGCGTGGCCCAGAATACGAGCAGAAAGCCCAGCATGAGCGGATGCCGCACGATTTTGTAAAGCAGGGGCGTCCTGAACGCTTGACCCGGGGCCTCGGCCCCACGCAGCGCGAAGAAGGCTTGGCGCAAGCCGGATAGGTCGAAATGATCGATCATGAAGGTCGAGGCCAGCACGAGCAGCCAACCAAGCCAGTAGACACCGATCAGCAACCAGCCTGCAATTCCGTCGATCTTCCAGAGGAGTATCGGGATCGGCCGCCACTGCCAGTATAGCAGCAGAAGAATCAGGCTGGAGAACAGCACGTAGGTGCTGCGCTGGCAGGCCACGGGAAGGATTTTAGCCCACCATTGTTTGAAGACTGGGCGCGCCATAATGGTGTGCTGGATTGCAAATATGCCGATCAGCAGCAGATCGACGACGATAGCCGCGCTCAAATTAGTCGGCCCGCCGACGTCGATCGACTTTGGCACGAGAGTGTTGCTGAAGAAGCCCAGCGCGTAGAGAGTTGAAACAAGGAAGACGGCATAGCTCACAATGGCGTACAACAGGATCAGGAGACGTGCGAACATGAATGTTTTCCCAATTGTGCTACCGGCGGCAGCGGAGCCGAAGACAAGAGCCTGAACCGTTCGATAGCGAGCGGGCTCGATGAGGCCTAACTGTTATCGCTGGACCGTCCCCTGCGCGTCCCCCTGGGGAGCGCCGATAGGGTAAGGGAAGATTTTATGACTGGGTTCTCGCTTCAGACGCTCGGATTCCCGGAGGTCCATGGCGACAACCGCCCGATCAAGCTGAACCTGCGCAAGGGTCTTGCACTGCTGATCTATCTCGCGGAGGCCCAAGGCGCCGTTGCACGCGACGTCATTGCCACGCTGCTGTGGCCCGAGAGCCCGGGCGAAACCGCCCGCGCGCGGTTACGGCGCATGCTTCATCGCATCGAGCTTACGCTCGGCCAGCACGTTTTCGAGACCGACCGCACCAGCGTGCGGTGGTCTCCAGCGGTCGAACTGACGGTCGACTCCCATCTGTTCGAAAGCGCCTGCGACCGAGGCGCTTTCGACGAAGCCTGCCTGTATTATCGGGGTGACTTCCTCGCGGGCTTCTCTCTGCCCGACTGTCCTGAGTTCGACGATTGGGTGTTCTTTCGCCGCGAGGCGCTCAGGGGGCGGCTCATGCATGGGCTGGAACGCCTCGTGCAAGACAAAAATGCCGCAGGCGAACATTTTGCCGCCGCAGCTCACGCGGGACGCCTTGTCGAACTCGATCCGCTGAGCGAGGTGTATTGTCGACATTTAATCCGCAGCCTCCTGCTTGCCGGCGATCGAAGTTCGGCAGAACGGCACCACGCGGGACTGACACAGCGGCTGCGTGACGAGTTGGGGGTTGCGCCCGAAGCCGCGACCGAAGCGCTCATGGACCCCACCACGCCGCCGCTGGTCCATGACGTTCCGACAACACTCTATGTAAAGGGCGCCGGCGTGCATCTGGCGTATCAGACATACGGAAGCGGCAAGCTTGATATCCTGATCATGCCTGGCTTCGTGTCACATGTGGAACGCCTTTGGGAGCATCCTTCGTGCCGGGCATTTCTGATTTCATTGATGGCGTTTGGACGACTCATCATCTTCGATCGTCGCGGCATCGGGCTGTCGGACCGGGTCGGATCGGCCCCGAGTATCGAAGTCACCGCCGAGGATATCGGCACTGTGCTGCGGGCGGCACACACGCGCCGCGTCGTCCTGTTTGGCGCGTCGGAATGTGGGCCGGCATGCATCAAGTTTGCTGTCGATGAATCCCGTCTCGTGGCTGGCCTTATTCTGTTCGGCTCATTGGCCAAGGGCTCATGGGCGCCAGACTACCCGCACGCTTTACGGACAAGCCAACATGAAACCTGGCGCCAGCAACTCGTCGCGGAATGGGGTGGCCCTGCCGGAATCGAAACCTTCGGGCCGAGTCTTTCTCGTGACCCTCAAGCGAGGGCGTGGTGGGCTGGACTGCTGCGCGCGGCCTCCAGTCCCGGCGGCATTTGGGCGGTGCTCACGGCGTTGCGCGACACCGACGTGAGACACCTCCTGCCACGGGTCTCTGTGCCGACGCTGGTGCTGCACCGCCGGAACGACCGCGCCGTGCGTATTGCAGCAGGCCGCGATATGGCCAGCCAAATCACTGGCGCTCAATTCGTTGAACTCGACGGCGATGATCATTGGTTCTTTGCGGGTGCTCAGCAACCAGTGCTTGAGGCAATCAACCGATTCGTTAGCACTCTACCGCGCGACAGGAGGCCAACGCGGTAAGGCTAGGTAGCGGCTCAAGCATCTTTCACGGACAGGCGCATGGCACCGGTCGTGCCAACATTCGCAGACTTTGGAGCGCTGGCCACCGATCCATTCCTGCCACGGGCACCCAAAGAGATTCGAACTGCTGACCCCGATTCGTAACCCGAGGCGCTATCATGTGGCGCCCAGAATCGATTTGTCGCTAACCATTAATCTCAAGCGGACCTCACCCGGCGACTATCATTCAGTCCCGACAAGCCCGCGAAAGCGGTCAAATTCCATAACCGGAAGCGCGCCGCGCATCGCCCCCGGTAAGATTCTGCCAGCGGCGAATGCCCACGGCGGAAGACAGCAAAACGTTGTCCGATAGCGGGATTCTATGAATGAAAAAACTCGCGACTGTCCTTCTAATGGAGGATGTAATCCTCGCTCCACGGGTCTAGCTGAGATGCCGTGGCTATCTTTTTTGTGACGGGCACCATTTCGGAAATCAGTTGCCGCGCACCTCGGAGATTGTGCAAGCCGCGCAGAACAACGGCGGTGTGCGTGATTGGGGCTAGCACGTCCGGGCCACACTTGCCGCTGTGCAACACTGGCTGCCCGAGAAGCGACCCAACTTACGAGCCGAAATGAGTGCCCGGAAATGAATAGAAGTCGTGGCGTAGACAATGGTTGCGGGTGACGAGAATGACGAGCGAACCTCAAGATAGAATACTGACGGTGACGTGGAACGCCCCTCGGCCGGATGCCGCGCTGATGCATCGCCTCAGCGGCCTGGAGTATCTCCGTTCAATGTTTCCGCCTCCACCGGGGATTGAAAAAGCAGCACCCATCGGTCGCCTTCTTCAAATTTATCCAACAGAATTCAAATTAGGATTTGCAGCCTTCGAGGCTATTCCAGCCGAGCAGCATTACAATCTGATGGGATCGGTTCACGGTGGTTTTGCCGCTACTTTGCTGGACTCTGCGATAGGTTGCGCGGTCCACAGCGGGCTAGAAGCAGGCCGGTCGTATACGACTCTAGATCTGCGAGTGAGCTACGTGAAGGCCATTCGAACAGGTTCAGGACCGCTACGTTGCGAAGCCAGAACTCTCAGTATCGGCGCGCGGATCGCCACGGCGGAAGGACGGATCACGGATCGCGACGGCCGTTTATGTGCGCACGGCTCAGCCACATGCCTCGTGTTCGATCTGCCGCCGAAGCAATAGTTAGAAGGAAACATCGAAATGATCGGCCTATCAAAGACGCTCCCGGATCTGTCTCACGAGTTTGCCGAAATCAACGGAGTGCGTATTCACTATGCCAAGGCCGGAAAGGGACCGCTGATGCTGTTCCAGCACGGATTCCCACAGTGTTGGTACACTTTCAGGCATCAACTCGCGGAGTTCGCCAAAACCCACACTGTCGTCGCGCCCGATCTGCGAGGCTACAATCTGTCTTCCAAGCCGACAAAACGTTGGGAATACGGCACTTGGGTCAGCGTCGAAGACATTCGAGCGCTCGTCCATTATCTCGGCTTCAAAACATACATTCACGTCGGCCACGATACCGGCGGCATTATCGGCTATTCTATGGCGCTGCATTATCCAGCCTTACTTGATCGCCTCATCATATTGTGCACTGCACATCCGGCGACGTTAGACCGGGATCTGCACGACGACCAAGAGCAGATCAGGGCGAGCCAGTACCTACTCCTTACGCGGCGTCTCGATAGCGCTGGATTGCTGGCTGGCAACGACTTCGAGCGACTTAAGAACATCACGGCACTTCCGTTTTTTAGTGACGTTGACCGCCAGGTTTATCTCGAAGCATGGCGTCAACCCGGCGCGGCTGAGGGCATCGTCGGATGGTATCAGCGCGAGGGGGTGGGTCCGAAGGACGAAATTGGAACGCCGGCCCGCGGTAACACCTGTCCAGAAGTCTCCCCGCAGATTATTTCTGTTCCAAGCCTCGTCGTGCATACCAACGACGACGCCTATGTCAGGCCGCACGCCTTCAGCGGTATGGAGGCCTATATGCCGAACGCCACGATCATCAATGTGCCCGGTAGCCACTGGATTTGCGATGAGCAACCTCAGCTTGTCAACCGGATGATCCAGGCGTTCCTTGACGGCAGAGCCTTTAAATCTTCCGAGACGGCGCGCGGTTCTACCCTCCCGACTGCCTGAGCGAGTCATCGAGAGCGGCGGCGTAGGCCCGCCTCTCTCGTCCCGTCGGCACGTTCGTCATCGGCAAAAGTTCAGAGGCTGTCAGGCCCAGCGACCGACGAGTTGCAGAAGGATTTTCGTGCTTTGCTCGGGTATGCGCCGCGGTCGTTCGCGGTTACGTGCGGCTGCGCGCAGAAGAGCACGAAGTTGCACTCGGCAACGATCATCCATTAGACGGGCGAAATCCTAATTCGCTGGCGAACGCGCCGAAATCCAACATTTATAAATCGCGTGAGTAATCGCGATGGCCTGCGCCAGTATCGCGGCTTGAATTGAGATTTGCGATTAGCCATGCTGGGTCCGAACAGCATAGGAGCGAAGCTTTGGTAATGGGCATGGCGCAAAGGACGGCACTTAATAAGACCGCTTTGCAAACAGCGGGCTGGCTATCGCGCTGGGGCCGAGCGCTTAAGGCCGAAATGGAAAAGCAAAATATTAGTAGACATGCCGAAGTAACGAAGGTGCTTCGGCCGGAAGGAAAACGCTTTTTCAATCGCTTCAGCTACACCACCGATGACGACGAGATAATCACGTTCAGACGGGGGCAAATAAGAAGGCTTCTTGATGAAATGGCTCACAAAGTCAAAGAACTGGAGCGTTTCGAAAAAAAGCTACCCTCGAATATTCCTGACACTGAATGACGAACAGAGTTCGTAGAATCGCCGAGCTTGTGGTCGGCGCGATTCAAAATATCGGCCGCAAATCACTTCCCAAAGATGCAGCCGAATTTGTTCAGTCATTGAATCTCATAATGCAGTTCGGTGCGCGGAAGCCGCAATGATGGCGCGAATGGCGCGCATCTACCTGAACAGGGGACAGGCCGCCCATGGCGCAAGATAAGACAGATAATGTTGGCATATTGAAATCGATTTGGAAAAAGAACGAGGCAGGCATTTGGAGCGTGCACAATATCCAAGGCATCTATCTAAAACCAAGAGATGGTTTTGGGAAAGACTATTTCAAAATCAAAAACGAAATGAACCTGCTCACCCAACGGCCCGGTAATACATTTGAAAATATCTTCGCCTCGTTTGGCACCACTGAATTTTTGCTTCGTCAGAGCATCGTGCCTATCGTCGCTTGGAATGACGGCGATCAGGAGATGAGATGCATTGGCACCGGCTTTTTTATTAGCGCCTCCGGCCTTCTAATGACAGCCGCTCACGTCCTCCGCGATCCCATCGACGAAGAGTACACCACGCTAACGCAGGTTGGAGATAGGTCTTTTAAGCTTCCTGAGTCGTTGCGCATGGGCGCTTTACTCCCTGTGAACCCAGCGATGAGGAATGCGCCCGCGGTCTTAGGAGGGCATCCATCTATCCGTGGAGCGAAATGGCTCATGGCTCCCATCGAATGGGCCCATCATTGGGGTAAAGAGATTGAGAGTCCGCTGTTTCATGAGAAAGCTGAGTATAAACTTGATCTCGACATTGCGGTTTGCAAAGTCAGAGAACACCCGCTCCTTGGCCCATACCAGCCGCTGAATATCGGCCAGCAAAATTTAAGAATCGGCGACCGTGCGGTTGCAATTGGCTATGCTGAAATGAAAAATATTCCTTTCAAACCCGATGCGGATTGCGAGCCGGAATTGATCGTTTCCGTCGGCTCCGTGACAAATATTTATCCAGACAACATCACCGAGAAGCAAAGTCCAACACCGGGGCCAAATTTTGAATTTGACGCAAAAATTCCGGGCAGAATGAGCGGCGGCCCGATTCTGGTCGGCTCGGGGATTCTAACGAAGGGGATCGTTAGTCGTAGTTGGCAAGACGAGAACCACGCGAGCGGCTGCTTGATCGGACCCATCATGGGTTGGCCATTGGAAATCGGAAAGAGCCTGCTCGATCTTATGAATGATGGAAATGAGGGAATGGCAAAGGTTCAGGGGCCCGGTCTTTAATTGAGTTCAGGTCACTAAGCGCGAACCGAAAGATCGAAGATAGAACATCGATTCAAAACGGGCAGGGGACTCGGATTCAAAATGGAATCCGCAGGTTTAGAACACTACTGATTTCATTGCGTTAATTGGCTGGGGCGGGAGGATTCGAACCTCCGCATGGGGGAATCAAAATCCCCTGCCTTACCACTTGGCGACGCCCCAATAGCGCCGAGCGTATCATGCGGCGGGGTTTGACCCGGCCGCTGCGAGCCGCTCGTTTTCGAAAAAGGTGGCGGCCGATGGTCCGGTTGGGAGCCGTGAGCCGCGCCGATTCACCGTGGCAGCGCAGGTCTTAGAGCATTTTTCCGCAAAGTGGAAACCCGCTTTTCAGCCGGAAACAGGCGGCCAAATCACGGAATTCACACGAATTCCCGCAGCGAGACCGGCCGCGGCCTCTCGCGAAACGGCTCGCCGCGATTGAACGCCCGGAGGACCAGGTTCCGTGCGGCGAATAGCTCCCTTGCTGCCCGGAATCGGCCTGCGCGACAGTTGAGGGCGAGCCTTTTTCATGGGAAGACAAGAGGCGCCCAGACGGCCCCGACAAGAGCCGGTGGCGCGAGGAAAAAACACCGCAGAACAACAACTTCCGCGTGCCCATCCCGCCCCGGCAAGCCGGCCGTTTTGCAGGAGAGGCAGCGCCCGAGGCCCTGCCCGAACAGCGAGATCATCTCATGACCTACCGCGCGCCGATCACCGACATGCTCCTCTCTCTCAACCACGGCGCGGGCCTTTTGGCCGCTGTCGAGGCGGGACATTATAATGGCTACGAGGCGGAGTTCTCCGCGGCGGTCATCGAAGAGGCCGGCAAGTTCGCGACCGACGTGCTCGAGCCGCTGAATCAAACGGGTGACCGCGAGGGCATCAAGCTCACCGACAAGGGCGTCGTCACTGCATCAGGCTGGCCCGACGCCTACAAGCGCTGGTGCGACGGCGGCTGGAATGCTGTCTCGGGCTCCGAGAAATTCGGCGGACAAGGTTTGCCGCTCGCGGTGCATTCCGCCGTCAACGAAATCTGGAGCGCGTCGAACCTTGCGTTTGGTCTCTGCCCGCTGCTGACGCTGAGCGCGATCGATGCGCTCGATGCCCACGGCAGCGAAGAGCTGAAAAACATCTATCTCGAAAAACTGATCTCCGGCGTATGGCCCGGCACGATGCAGCTCACCGAGCCGCAGGCGGGCACCGATGTCGGCGCACTGCGCACGCGCGCGGAGAAACAGGCCGACGGCAGCTATCGCCTGTTCGGCACAAAGATCTTCATCACCTACGGCGACCACGACATGAGCGACAACATCGTTCATTTCATCCTAGCACGCCTGCCCGGTTCGCCTCCCGGCACCAAGGGGATCACGCTGTTCCTTGCGCCAAAGTATCTCGTCAATGCCGACGGCTCGCTCGGCGCGCGTAACGATATTTACGCCAGCGGCATCGAGCACAAGCTTGGCATTCACGCCTCCCCGACCTGCACCATGACCATGGGCGACAAGGGCGGCGCGGTGGCCTATCTCGTCGGCGCGGAGAACGGCGGCATGGCCGCGATGTTCACCATGATGAATCAGGCGCGGCTCGGCGTCGGCCTGCAGGGCGTCGGCCTTGCCGATCGCGCCTATCAGCGCGCGCTCGCTTATGCGCAGGAGCGCAAGCAGGGCAAGTCGCTCGGCCACAAGGGCGACGGCTCCGATCCCATCATCATGTATCCCGACGTGAAGCGTAACCTGATGCTGATGCGCGGCCTCACCGCTGCGGCGCGCACCATCTGCTACGCCACGGCGGTTGCCATCGACGTGTCGCATCGCGCCACCGATCCGAAGGTGCGTGCCAAGGCTGCGGCGCGCGGTGCATTGCTGACACCGATGGCAAAGGCCTTCTCCACCGATATCGGAAACGAGGTCGCGGGCATCGGCGTGCAGATTCACGGCGGCATGGGCTTCATGGAGGAAACCGGCGCCGCGCAATACATTCGCGATGCGCGCATTCTCACCATCTATGAAGGCACCAACGGCATTCAGGCCAATGATCTTCTGATGCGCAAGCTGCAAATGTCCGGCGGCGAAGCCGTGTGGGATCTGCTCGGCGAACTCTCAGCCATCGTCTCGAAGGTCGAAGCCTCGAACGATCCGGCGTTCGGCACCACCGGCGCGAAACTGCGCGATGCGCTCGGCTCAGTGGAGCGCACCAGCAAGTGGCTACTGGAAAAGATCGCAACGTCTCCGGCAGAAGCCCTGGCTGGCGCGACGCCGTATCTGCGGCTGTTTTCGACCACGCTTGGCGGCTGCGTTCTCGCCAACGAAGCGCTCGCCGCGCACAGCGATGAATCGATTCAAGGCGACGCGCAGCGCTACGTCACGCTGGCGAGATTCTTTGCGGAGAACGTCACTGTGCAGTCCGGCGCGTTCGAACGCACGGTGATGGACAGCGCCACGGCGGTCACCGGCGCGGATGCGGTGCTGGTGGCGTAACATCGCCGTCAGCATCGAACAGACTCTCGTCGTCCGGCCGGATGTATACTTTCAGATGGCCCGCCATCGACGCATTCGCGTTTCGACGTTCTTCAGTCAGTTCGTCCGAACCCCAAGCCGGTGAAAGCATGTGAAAATGGTCGTTGTCTGGAAATTCCAATCGACCCAACTCCTTGACGAGAAAATCTCTGCCGATGCGATCCAGATACAACTGAATTTCAACCCTACCGTCAGCTTCCGGCTTTGAAACTTCGAACGAAATTCGCATCTGTCCTCCAAAACAAACGGTTTTCACACCAGCGGCTTCAGCCCCGCTTCGATCTCCTTGCGGCGATGTTCGAGGAACGGCGGCAGCGCCAGTTTCTCGCCGAGCTTTTCCATCGCCTCGTCGGTGGCGAAGCCCGGCCCGTCGGTGGCGATCTCGAACAGGATGCCGTTCGGCTCGCGGAAATAGAGGCTGCGGAAATAGAAGCGGTCGATCTCGCCGCTGGAGTGAATACCGAACTCGGAGAGCCGCGCGGTCCAGGCATGATACTGCTCTTCGTTCGGCGTGCGGAATGCGACATGGTGCACGCCGCCCGCGCCCTGACGCGACGCCGGCAAATCCTTTTGCTCGAGCACATGCAGCTCCGCCGCAGGCCCGCCCTCGCCCATCGAAAACACCTCGATGCGATGCTCGCCGTCGGGCGACGCGTAATCGCGCACACGCTTCATGTTCATCACATCGGTCAGCACGCGCGCGGTGCGTGCCAGATCCGGCACGTTCAGCACGATCGGCCCGAGCCCGCGGATCTGATGGTCGGCCGGCACCGGACTTTTCTCCCAGGGATGCGCTTCGCCGCGGCCGCCGTCATCCACCAGCACCAGCCGCTGGCCTTCCGGGTCCTCGAACGGCAGCGTCAGGCGGCTGTCGACCTCGGTGACCTTGCCGACATGGGCGCCAAGTTGGAGCAGCCGACTCTGCCAGAACGCGAGCGCCTTCTCGCCGTTGACCCGCAGGCCGGTGCGCGACACGCTGCGGGTGCCGCGATGTTCCCGCGCCGCCGGCCAGTCAAAGAAGGTCAAATCCGTGCCCGGGTTGGCCTTTCCGTCTGCGTAAAAAAGGTGGTATGCGCTGACATCGTCCTGATTGACGGTCTTTTTGACCAGCCGCATACCGAGCACGCCGGTATAAAAAGCCAGATTTCCCTTGGCGTGCGCGGAAATCGCCGTCAGATGATGGATGCCGGTGAGCTGCATGGCAGTTTCCCTTTATACCGGAGGGGCGGAATTCGAATGGCCATTCTTGCCGTTCTGGCCAATGATGTAAGATGAGCTCACCAATGGCGCCAGTCACCCCAATGTTGCAGCGCCTCTCGTATTTCAGGAAACGACCATGGCCGACCATGTAATTGTCACCGACGAAGATACCGTGCGCATCATCACCATGCGCCGCCCGGACAAGAAGAACGCGCTGACGCAGGGCATGTATATCGCGATGGCCGACGCGATTAAATCCGCGCAGTCCGATCCAGGCATCCGCAGCATCGTCATCTCCGGGGGCTCCGGCGTCTTCACCGCCGGCAACGACCTTGAGGATTTTGCCAAGGCCAATACAGCGAACAGCGACGATGCCCGGCCGGTGGCGGCCACTCAGTTCCTCAAGGCGCTTGCCTATAACGAGAAGCCGCTGATCGGCGCTGTCGACGGCATCGCCGTCGGCGTCGGCACCACGATGCTGTTTCACTGCGACTACGTTCTCGCCAGCACCACCGCGACGTTCTCGACGCCCTTCATTCACCTCGGTCTGGTGCCGGAGGCGGCGTCCAGCCTGCTCGCGCCGCGCACCATGGGGCATCACCGCGCCTTCTCGATGCTGGTCATGGGCCGCACCGTCAGCGCGGACGAAGCGCGCGAGGCGGGTTTCGTCAACGAGATCGTCTCGCCCGGGCATACCGAAGTCGAAGCGCGCAAGGTGGCGCGAGAGATCGGCGAACTGCCGAAGGACGCCGTTGCGCTGACACGGAAACTGCTCAAGCCGCCGCGTGAAGACGTCCTGCGCAGGATGGACGAGGAGTCGCATCACTTCGGCGAGCGCCTGAAGTCCGATGAGGCGCGAAACGCATTCAGCGCGTTCTTTGCACGTAAGAAGAAAGCCTGATCGCCCCATTCATTCCCGATAGCGGAAAGAGCGACCCGCAATGCCGACACTCTATTATCACACCTCCGCCGGCCTCAATCACGTCACTGCCCCCGGTCACCCCGAGCGGCCGGATCGCCTGCGCGCGATCGAGCAGGGCCTCGCCAACGAACGGTTCGATACGCTGGTTCGGCACGAAGCGCCCATGGCCGATCTCGATGTCGTCGCGCTGTGTCACAGCAACGAATACATCGACGAGTTGCGGCACATCTCGCCCAAAGAAGGGACGATCTATCTCGACGGCGACACCTCGATGTCGCCGGGCACGCTGGAAGCGGCGCTGCGTGCCACCGGTGGCGCGGTCGCTGCCGTCGATGCCGTGATGACCAACACGAAGACCAATGCATTCGTCGGCACCCGCCCGCCGGGCCACCATGCCGAAACATCGAAGCCGATGGGCTTCTGCTTCTTCGACAGCGCTGCGATCGCCGCGCGTTACGCGCAGCGCAAGTACGGCATCTCGCGCGCCGCGGTGGTGGACTTCGATGTCCATCACGGCAACGGCAGCCAGGAAATCTTCTGGTCGGACCCGAGCGTGATGTATGCCTCGACTCATCAGATGCCGCTATTTCCCGGCACCGGCGCGACGCAGGAACGCGGCGAAGACGACAACGTCGTCAACGCGCCGCTGCGCGCCGGCAATGGCAGCCGGGAATTCCGCGAAGCGTTCGATCTTGCGATCCTGCCGCGGCTGGAAGCGTTCTCGCCAGAGCTAATCGTGATTTCCGCGGGCTTCGATGCGCATTGGCGCGATCCGCTCGGCAGCCTTGAGCTGCGCGAGGAAGACTATGCGTGGGTGACGCGCAAGCTGATGGAAATCGCCGATACCTCCGCACAGGGTCGGATCGTTTCCGTGCTGGAAGGCGGCTACGACCTGCAGGGCTTGCGGGATTCGGTGGCTGTTCACGTCGCGGCGCTGATGAACAACTAGTGTTTCATTTCGTCATTGCGAGGAGCTCTTGCGACGAAGCAATCCAGCCTTTGCTTTCCTAAGACTGGATTGCTTCGCTTCGCTCGCAATGACAGCAAGACCTCTTTCCTCGTCGCTGCAAATCGCGCTACATTGCCGCCACATTGCGCCCGCAAATCGTTTCTAGATTCTGCGGGCTCCCTTCGATTTCAGGAAACGCAACTCGAGAATCGCATCATGGCTGAAACCGCACACGCCGACGTCAAGAAGCTGAGCTTCGAACGCGCGATCGAGGAACTGGAATCCATCGTCAAGCGGCTCGAAGACGGCAAGGTGCCGCTCGAAGAGTCGGTCGCGATCTACGAACGCGGCGAGAGCCTCAAGCGGCGCTGCGAGGAACTGCTGCGCCAGGCGGAAGCCCGCGTCGACAAGATCACCACCGACGCCTCCGGCCAGGCCGCAGGCACTGAGCCACTCGACGTCCAATAATCGCTGGCGAAAACATCGATGAGCCGGGCTTCTGAATTCTTTCAAAAGGCCGGAATCATCATCGGCTTTGCCGTTCTCTGCGGCCTGATCGGCTTCTCCGTACCGATGCTGTTCGACCGCGACGTCAGCGGAGCGCTGGCATCCACGCTTCTGGGAATCGCTGGCGTGATCGCCGGCTTGGTCCTCGGCGCCCTCGTTAACCGGGGGAATTTCGGCTGACAGCCCCGGTTCCGGCCTTCCATGCCCAAAACGTGAGACTTATCGCCACCGCCTAACGGATTGGCATGACTTTGGAATTGGTATAAGCCACGGGACCGCTTCGGACCTTCCTGGGCAATTGAATGCCAGGGCCGGGCGCCCCCAAAATCATTGCGGAACATTGACGTGCCAAATTCGAGCAAGACTCCCCTCCTCGACGCTGCGCCGACTCCCGACCTGCTGCGCAAGCTCAAGCCCGAGCAGTTGCGCCAGTTCGCCGATGAGCTGCGGCTGGAGACCATCGACACGGTGTCGGTGACCGGCGGTCATTTCGGCGCGGGCCTTGGCGTCGTCGAACTCACCACCGCGCTTCACTATGTGTTCAACACGCCCGCTGATCGCATCATCTGGGACGTCGGCCATCAGGCCTATCCGCACAAGATCCTGACCGGGCGCCGCGCCGAGATCCGCACATTGCGCCAGCCAGGCGGGCTCTCGGGCTTCACCAGGCGCGCGGAAAGCGAATACGACCCGTTCGGCGCGGCGCACTCCTCGACATCGATCTCGGCCGGCCTCGGCATGGCGGTGGCGCGCGACCTCACCGGCGGCAAGAACAACGTCATCGCCGTGATCGGCGACGGTTCGATGTCCGCCGGCATGGCCTATGAGGCGATGAACAATGCGGGCGCGATGCATTCGCGCCTCATCGTTATTCTCAACGACAACGACATGTCGATTGCGCCTCCCGTCGGCGCGATGTCGGCTTATCTGGCGCGGCTGCTGTCGAGCCAGACTTACGCTTCGGCGCGCGAGGCGCTGAAAAATCTTGCGCACAAATTGCCGAAGTTCTTCGAGGATCGTGCCTTGCGCGCCGAGGAATATGCGCGCGGCATGGTGACCGGCGGCACGCTGTTCGAAGAACTCGGCTTCTTCTATGTCGGCCCCATCGACGGTCACAACCTCGATCATCTTCTTCCCGTGCTGCAGAATGTGCGCGATGCCGAAACGGGACCGATCCTCGTTCATGTCGTGACCCAAAAGGGCAAGGGCTACGGCCCGGCTGAAGCCGCCGCCGACAAGTATCATGCCGTCGCAAAATTCGATGTCGCCACCGGCGCGCAGGCCAAGGCGAAGTCCAACGCCCCGTCCTATACCGCCGTATTCGGCCAGAGCCTCATCAACGAAGCCCGCAAGGACGACAAGATCGTCGCCATCACCGCGGCGATGCCGGGCGGCACTGGCGTCGATATGTTCAACAAGGTTTTCCCCGAGCGCACGTTTGACGTCGGCATCGCCGAACAGCATGCGGTGACGTTCGCCGCAGGCCTCGCCACCGAAGGCTTCAAGCCGTTCTGCGCGATCTACTCGACCTTCCTGCAGCGCGGTTACGATCAGGTGGTGCACGACGTGGCGATCCAGCACCTCCCGGTGCGCTTCGCCATCGATCGCGCCGGTCTTGTCGGCCAGGACGGCCCGACCCATGCCGGCTCGTTCGACAACGTCTACCTCGGCTGCCTGCCCGGCTTCGTCATCATGGCGGCGGCCGATGAAGCCGATCTGGTTCACATGGTGGCGACGCAGGTCGCCATCGACGATGCGCCGAGCGCGCTGCGCTATCCGCGCGGCGAAGGCCGCGGCGTCGACATGCCGGAGGTCGGTGTGGCGCTGCCTATCGGCAAGGGCCGCATCATGCGTCAAGGTTCGAAGGTCGCGCTGCTGTCGTTCGGCGCGCGGCTCGGCGAATGCCTGAAGGCCGCCGACGAACTCGAGACGCTTGGATTATCCACCACCGTTGCCGATGCGCGCTTCATGAAGCCGCTCGATCTCGACATGATCCTTAAGCTCGCGCGCGAGCACGAAGCGCTGATCACCATCGAGGAAGGCTCCATCGGCGGCTTCGGCACCCATGTGCTGCAGACGCTGGCGGATCACGGGGCGCTCGACAAGGGCTTGCGCGTACGCACGCTGGTGCTGCCGGATACGTTCATCGATCATGATTCACCGGCAAAGATGTACGAACAGGCGGGTCTCGACGCCAAGGGCATTGTCGCAAAGGTGTTCGAGGCGCTCGGCAAGGACCGCAAGTCAGAGACGGTGAAGCTGGCCTGACGATAACGGGGCGAGGCACATCTGAGGTGGGACATGGCCGAACGCAGGCGCGCGGACCTTCTGCTGGTTGAGCGCGGCTTGTTCGAAAGCCGTGCCCGCGCTCAGGCGGCTATCGAGGCGGGTGGCGTCATTGCCAATGGCAAGACGATTTTGAAACCGTCGGAAACCATTCCCGTGGATGCGGAGATTTCAGCCGAACCTGCGCATCCATGGGTGTCGCGCGGCGGCGTCAAACTGTCCGGCGCGCTGGAGCAATATCCCATCGACATCGAGGATCACGTCTGCGTCGATGTCGGCGCATCCACCGGCGGCTTCACGGAAGTGCTGCTCGCGAACGGCGCGAGCCTCGTCTACGCCATCGATGTCGGGCGGGGACAGTTGCATCCCAGCCTGCACGGAAACCCGAAGATCGTCTCGATGGAGGAGACCGACATCCGCTCGCTCGCTGGCAGGCGCTTGGAGATCCGGCCCGACATCGTGGTGATCGATGTCAGCTTCATCTCGCTGAAGCTCGTGCTGCCCGCGGTGCTGCCGCTCGCCGCCGCACCGACGCATTTGCTGGCGCTGATCAAGCCGCAGTTCGAGGCCGACCGGAAGCATTCGAAGAAAGGCGTCATCCGCGACGAGGCCGTGCACAAGGCCGTGTGCGACAACATCGCCGCCTTCGTTGAATCGCTTGGTTGCACCGAGATCAAGGTGTTCCCCTCGTCCATCGCCGGCGGCGACGGCAATACCGAATTCTTCATCGGCGCGCGGCGCGGCTGAATGCGATGACCGAGCGCCTCACCATCGATCATGTCGGCCATTTCGGCGACGGCGTCGCCACATCCGGCGGCGTGAACATCTATGTGCCCTATGCGCTCGGCGGCGAGACCGTCGATGTGCTTCCCTCACCCGGTCATCCGGATCGCCGCGCGCTCGCGCATGTAGTGACCGCTAGCCCGGAACGGATCGACCCGTTCTGTCCACATTTCGGCACTTGCGGCGGCTGCGCCATCCAGCACTGGCAATCGGACGCATATCGCAAATGGAAGCGGCAGCTTGTCGTCGAGACACTCAACCATGCCGGCATCGAATGTGAGGTCGGCGAACTGATCGATGCGCACGGCACCGGCCGCCGCCGCATGACGCTGCATGCACGGCAAAGCCAGCAGGGCATTCTGCGGATCGGCTTTGCCGCTGCCGGACGGCACGAGATCATCGCCATCGACCGCTGCCCGATCCTCGATCCCGCCATGGACGGGGCGATCGAGGCGGCAAACGAAATCGCGGAATTGTTGAAACCCGTCAGCAAGCCACTCGATATTCAGATCACGGCGGCAGACAACGGCCTCGATGTCGATGTGCGCGGCTCGGGCCCGCTCGGCACAGCGCTGCTGTCGTCGCTCTCCCGGCTCGCGGAGAAACACAATCTTGCGCGGCTGACCCGCCACGGCGAATTGGTCATCATGCGCAAGCCGCCCGTGGTGCGCGTCGGCAAAGCGCAGGTTACGCTGCCGCCGGGCTCGTTCATGCAGCCGACGGCTCTGGGCGAGGAAACCCTGGCCGAACAGGCGTTCGCGCGCTGCAAAGGCGCAAAACATATCGTGGATCTGTTTTGCGGGTTCGGGCCATTTGCCTTTCGCCTCGCGGAGAAATTCAAGGTGTCGGCGTTCGACAGCGATGCCGGCGCGGTGACGGCACTGCAAAATGCGGTGAAGCTCACGCAGGGGCTGAAGCCGATCAAGGCGGAGACGCGCGACCTGTTCCGGCGCCCGCTGATGCCGCAGGAACTGCGCGATTACGATTGCGTGGTGTTCGATCCGCCGCGCCAGGGCGCGCAGGCGCAATCGCAGCAACTGGCCGCGAGCAAGATCGCGCTGGTGGTCGCGGTATCGTGCAATCCGGCGACCTTTGCGCGCGACGCACGCATTCTCATCGATGGCGGATTCAAGATCGACAACGTCACGCCGGTGGACCAGTTCCGCCACACGCCGCATGTGGAATTGGTCGCGCGGTTTAGAAGGTGAACGCCGTTATTGGATCGCGGCGGCGCATCCCCCACGATGTCGTCCCCGCGAAGGCGGGGACCCATAACCACTGAATTCTCAGTTGAAGGCGATTGTTCGACGTCTTGTCTTAAAGGGAGCGACAGGTAGTATGGGTCCCCGCCTTCGCGGGGACCACGCTGAGTATTTCACAAGCATTCCGCTTCAACCGTAAGACAACTCACCTTCCCCACCGATCCTGCCAGATCTTCTCGCCGATCGTGCATGAGACACGCGGCTCGCGCGCGGCCGCCGGGATCACGCGCTGCTCGGGCACGCGATGCGCGACCTCCATCACCAGCTTGGTGCGGATCGCTTCCTTGAACTTCTCCTTGTTCTTGATCGGCACCACGAACGATCCCGCGCCGCCGATCACACAATCCTCGTAGTAGATGTCGAGGTTCTCGATATCCATGGTGGCGTAGTTGGTTTCCTTCGACATGATCGGCAGGCCGTTGATGGTGACGCCCTTGGCCAGCGCCGCGTCGCGCGCGGTGACGACCGGCTCGCCATTGTTGTTCGGCCCGTCGCCCGAAATGTCGATGACACGGCGGATGCCGCGATAGTCGTTGGCGTCGAACAGTGGCATGGCGAAATTGATCGCGCCGGAGATCGAGGTGCGCGAGGCGCGGCGCAGCGGCGCTTTCAGGATTTCCTCAGCCACAGCACCGGCCGATTCCGGCCCGTCGATCACGCGCCACGGGATCACGATCTTCTGGTCGGTGGAGGCGGCCCATTCGAAATAGGTCACCGCGACTTTTCCGGTCGGGCCGGTCTTTAGTGCCTGCAAGAACTCCCTGGACACGATCGCCTCGGCATAGCCTTCGCGCTGCAGCGCCAGCTCATCCATGTCCATAGAGTAGGAGACGTCGACCGCGAGGATCAGTTCGACATCGACGCGGTTGGCCTCTTCGCCGGCCGGGATGCGCGAAGGCGGCGTGGCCGGCGCCGCCAGGCTGCGGACATCCCCGCCGGCGATCGCTCCCGCCACCAGCACCGCCCCGATCGAGACACACCAGCGCATGGCGACTCTCCTATCGTTCAGGCTGCGATGGTGACATGGCCCGCGCGGCCCCGAAAGCCGGAACCGGCGCCTCACACGCATCTGTGCACAGCCCGGAAAATGGCTGCCTTATTCTGAGTCGATTGCCTCCTCCGGAGGCATTTACCAACATTTCATGGAATTTGTTTACGATTGGTCTTGCGGCTGACATCCCGCCATCGGGATCGTTGCCGACTGGAAATCGCCACACAGTGCCAAGCCTTCACCGGGCGTCGAACTCGTTCGACCGTCAGGGCGTTCTGTTGTCCGAAGGCATCCGTAGACCCCAGGGTCAGAAGACCTAAAGGATATTTCAATGCTCTCCAGGCTCTCCATTCGTACCAAGCTTATTGCCCTCGTTTCCCTGCTCCTGATTGCCCTCACCGCGATGGGCGCCTTCGCCGTCATCGAGATGCGCGCCATCAACGCGTCCGCGCAGGACATCAAGACAAGCTGGCTGCCAAGCGTCCGTCTGGTCGGCGAATTGCGCACCCAGTCCGCCCGTTATCGCGCGGTGCTGCGCGACTACCTGACGGAGCCGGACGAGGCTTTCATGGCCGATATTCAGCGCAATCTCGATGCGCGCGCCAAGGACTACGACACCGCCAACAAGGCCTATGAGCCGCTGATTTCCTCTCCTGAGGAAGCCGCGCTGTACAAGGAGCTGTCGGCCACCTGGAAAACCTTCCGCGAAGCCGCCGACGAGGTGGTGGCCCATGCCCGCAAGCGCGAGACGGCGCAGGCGCGGGCCGTCAACGCTCAGCGCGCGACAGTCGCCGGCCGCAGCATGGATGCGGTACTGGCGAAGCTCGTCGACCTGAACGACAAGGGCGCGGCCGCGTCAGGCCAGAAGGCCGAGAACGATTATGCGATGGCGTTTAACATCGTATTGGCGGCTCTGGTGGTGATGGTGCTGATCGGACTGACCGCCGCCGTTCTCATCGTCCGCGACATCGCCCGCGGCATCGGCTCGGTGCTGACCCCGATGCGCGCGCTCGCCGCCAACGATCTGGAAGTCAACGTCCCGCATCAGGGCGAGCCAACCGAAATCGGCCAGATCGCCGATACGCTCCAGGTCTTCAAGGACGCGCTGGTGGCGAAAAGGGCGGCGGACGAAACCGCCGCGAACGAGGCCGGTGCCAAGATGCGCCGGGCCGAAATGCTGGACAAGGCCACGCGCAACTTTGAAACCATGATCGGCGAACTGATCGGCTCGCTCTCGTCCGCCTCCACCGAAATGGAAGCCACTGCCAGCACGCTGACGAACGCCGCCGACGTGACCCGGCAGCTGTCCAGCGAAGCTGCGAACACCTCGCGCGACGTTTCGGAAAGCATCCAGTCCACCGCCACGGCGACCGAGGAAATCACCTCCTCGGTGAACGAGATCGGCCGTCAGGTGCTGGAATCCAGCCGCGTCGCCCAGGTTGCGGTCCAGCAGGCCGAGAAGACCGACGCCAGCATCACCGAACTATCGCAGGCCGCCGCCCGCATCGGCGACGTGGTGAAGCTCATCACCGCGATCGCCGAGCAGACCAACCTTCTGGCGCTCAACGCCACCATCGAAGCGGCCCGTGCCGGCGAAGCCGGCCGAGGCTTTGCCGTGGTTGCCTCCGAGGTCAAGGCGCTGGCCTCGCAGACCGCGAAGGCCACCGACGAAATCACCACGCAGATCGCGGGCATGCAGGCCGCAACCGGCGCTTCGGTGGCGACCATCAAGGAGATCAGCAGCACCATCGATCTGATGTCCGAGATTTCCTCGACCATCGCCGCCGCCGTGGAAGAACAAGGCGCGGCGACGCAGGAAATCGCGCGCAACGTGCAGCAGGCCGCCGAGCTATCGGCGCGTGTGGCCGCCAACATCACCGACGTAGATCGCGGCAACAGCGAGACCGGCGCCGCCTCGGCGCAGGTGTTCTCGGCGGCGCAGTCGCTATCGAAGGAAAGCCACCACCTTCAAACGGAAGTGCAGAACTTCCTGTCGACGATCCGCGCCGCGTAACGAGATTCGCCTAGCGAACTTTTTTCAAACGGCGGCTCACGAGCCGCCGTTTTTTCTATGCAGCATCAGACTGCAAAATTGACTCATGCCTTTTGCGCAGAGTGTGCCAGCAGAAACGCCGCTCCGAAAAAGCATCTTTTCAGAGTGAGCATCTAAGTACCTTTACGAACATTTCACTGAATGTAGAGAAAAGTTGTTTTGCGAATCCTGATCGCTGCGAAGCGGATTGGCGTTCGACTGGTAATCGCTTTCCCAAAAACCTCCGCACCTTATCGACCAAGACGCCCCGCTATCACCGGCCAACGGGTCAGAAAGACTCAAGGACCTCATCATGCTCTCCAGGCTTTCCATTCGCGCCAAGCTCACCACCGTGATCGCATTTCTGCTCATCGCCATGACGGCGATGGGACTTCTGGCCGTCAGGCAGATGCAGGCCATCAACGCCAACGCCGTCGACATTCAGACCAACTGGCTGCCCAGCGTTCGCGTCCTCGGCGAACTGCGCGCAGGCGTCATTACCTATCGCAACGTGATCCGTCAGCACTTGCTGTCTGAAACCATCGAGGAGAAGCTGGCACAGGAAAAGACGCTTGAGGGTGTGGTCGCCAGGAACACGGAGATCCGCGCACGCTACGAGAAAATCATCACGTCACCGGAAGAACGCGCGCTGTACGACGAGTGGTCCAAGTCGTGGGACGCCTACAGGAAAGGCACCGCGGACGTCATGGCCCTGTCGCGGGCCAGCGTGGGCAAATCGATCCACGAGGCAGAACAGCTGAACACCAAGACGGTCAATCCAATCGGCCTCAAGGCGGATGAAATCCTGACAAAGGACATCGAACTCAACAACAAGGGCGCCGATACCGCCGCTCAGGAGGCCAGCGACAGCTACGCGATGGCGTTCAAGATGGTCGTTGGGGCGCTCGCTTTCGCGATCATCTCAGGCATCGTGATCGGCTTCTACCTGATCCGCGACGTGTCGCGCGGCATCGACTCCATCGTACAGCCCATGAAGACGCTGGGTGAAGGCGATCTGACCGCCGAAGTCCCGCATCAGGGCGAGAAGACCGAAATCGGAACCATGGCGGATACCCTGCAGGTGTTCAAGGAGGCCTTGATCGCCAAGAAGGCCGCCGATGAAGCCGCAGCGGTGGAAGCCGACGCCAAGATCCAGCGCGGCCAGCGGGTGGACGCCATCACGCGCGAGTTCGAGTCGCTGATCGGGGAATTGGTCGAGTCGCTGTCGTCGTCCTCGACCGAACTGGAAGCGGCCGCCAACACGCTGACCGGCACCGCCGAAACGACCGGCAGAACCTCCGGCGCGGCAGCAAGCGCCTCGCAGGAAGTGTCGAGCAACGTGCAGTCCGTTGCGGTGGCGACCGAGGAAATCACCTCATCGGTGGGCGAAATCGGCCGTCAGGTCCAGGAGTCCAGCCGTATCGCCAACGAGGCGGTACGCCAGGCGCAAAAGACCGACGCCAACATCACCGAACTCTCGCAGGCTGCGAACCGGATCGGCGACGTGGTGAAGCTTATCACGGCGGTTGCCGAACAGACCAATCTGCTCGCGCTCAACGCCACCATCGAAGCCGCTCGCGCCGGCGATGCCGGCCGCGGATTTGCCGTGGTCGCCTCAGAGGTCAAGGCGCTCGCCGCACAGACGGCGAAAGCGACCGATGAGATCAGCGCGCAGGTCGTCAGCATGCAGACGGCGACGCAGGAGTCGGTGGCCACGATCAAGGAAATCGGCAAGACCATCAACCTGATCTCCGAAATCTCCTCGGCGATTGCCGCGGCGGTGGAGGAACAAGGTGCTGCGACCCAGGAAATCTCCCGCAGCGTTCAGCAGGCAGCCGAACTGAGCGGCGAAGTCGCGGCCAGCATCACCGATGTCAGCAAGGGCGCGGGCGAAACCGGCGCGGCGTCCGGACAGGTACTGTCGTCCGCGCAGATGCTGTCCAGCGACAGCACCCGCCTCAAGACGGAAGTGCAGAAGTTCCTGACCACTGTTCGCGCGGCGTAACGAAACCACTACGCACTGAGGCAACCGGCGGCCTCACAGCCGCCGGTTTTTTATCACCGTCGATCCGCAGACATTGATCTGCTGCCGGTGCCATTCAAAGCCATCGCGTGGGTGACACGCGAAGCCGTCCCGCAGCCACCCGAACGCCAAGTCCGATCAAATGGCGCGGCTGGTTTGCCGTTCGAAGTCGGCCGACATCACGTTGCTGACGCAGACCGTATTGCGGCCCTTTTCCTTGGCGCGGTAGAGCGCGGCGTCCGCCTCGCGGATCAGCAGATCGGAAGTCGCAGTCCCCGCGTGCGGCAGCGCGGTGGCGACACCGATGCTGACGGTGGCGACCTTGTGCTCGTTCTTGACGTGATCGATCTGCAGGGCGCGAGCCTTTTCGCGGATCGCTTCCGCGATCTGTGCCGCACCGCGCCTGTCGGTATCCGGCAGCAACACCGCGAATTCTTCGCCGCCGTAGCGCGCCGCAAAGTCGTCCGGCCGCCTGATCGCCGCCTCAATGACAACGGCAATCTCGGCGAGCGCCCGATCGCCCGCCTGATGGCCATAGCTGTCGTTGAAGAACTTGAAATGGTCGACATCGATCATCAGCAGCGACATCGGCTGGGCGTCGCGCGCGGTGCTGGCCCATTTGCGCGACAGCTCCTCGTCAAACCAGCGCCGGTTGGCGAGTTTCGTCAGGCCATCCGTCCGGGCCTGCGCTTCCGCGGCTTTCTCGGCGGCGGCGCGACGGCGAAGTTCTCCTTCCAGCATCCAGACAAGACCGACCACGCTGACTGCCATGACCGCAAAGATCGCGGCCAGAACCGACATCTTGGACCACCATGGTGCGAGAATCTGATCTGTCGAAATTCCGACCGCGACAACGAGCGGCAGATTGCCTACGCGGTGAAATGCATAGAGACGCGACACGCCGTCCAGCGACCGGTCGCCGGTGAACGATCCCTGGGTCTGGCTCATCACATGCGCGAAGATCGGTGTCGACTTGAGGTTCGTGCCAACCTCGGACGTCAGACCGGTGGTGCGCGCAACCAGCGTGCCGTCATCCCTCAGCAGGATGATCCTGTCGCTATCTCCCATCGCGACCTTGTTGAACAGCCGCTCGAAATAGCTGACCCGGATCGTGCCCGACACGACGCCGCCAAAGCTTCCGTCCGGCTTGTTGATGCGCCGGCTGACGGAAATGGTCCAGACACCTTCCTGCAGCCGTGCCCTGAACGGCTTGCTGACGTACAGGCCGAGATCGCGAACGGCGTCGCGGTGATTTATGAAATATCCACGGTCGGAAAAATTTCCCTCGCGCGGAGGGTAGCCCTGCGAGTCCAGATCGATGTTGCCCTTGGCGTCGAGCACGATAATGAACCCCAGCCCCGGCGCTGTCGCGGACCTGTCGAACAAAATCTTCTGCCGCAGTCCGGGCTCCTGATAGAGAATGTCCGGGTCGTTGACGCCTTCGAGGACGGCTTGAAGGGAGAGATCATACAGCTCGATGTCACGCGCGATGGTCTGTTGCGCGAGCGTGGCGACATTCGCCGCCGCCTGCTCGTTCATCAGCAGGGTGCTGCGATAAAAGTCATAGCCGATCGCCGCGAAGAATCCGAACAGCACCGAGAGCCCGAACGCCGTCGCCGACCAGACAAAAGTGCGGCTGGAGTGCATCAGCACCGATCTCAAATATTCGAGCAATTTCATAATGAAACCAATTCCAAGGCAGGATAGCCTCGGCTGGTTTGGCTAATTCAGCGTCAATAACGGCTGGATTCCGTGGTTCGGCGCAAATCTCTGTTAACAGCGCCCTAACGCCAAGGCTCCAACTGGAACAAATTCGGGTGAAACGGTTCAGCTGCCGCTGGTGAGCGGGCTTTCGCTCGCCGCAACTGTTTCATCCAGCAAGCCATACACCCTTTGAGCGGCGGAAAATCCCGCCACCGAGAACATGCCAAGGTCGGTCCAGCCCGCATCGGTATGGCCTGCGAACGCGTTCGACGCCACCACCGTGCGCCCGAGACGGCCCGCGATCTTTTCAAGCCGCGCCGCGAGATTGACCGCCGGACCGATGCAGGTGAAATCGAGACGGTCGCCGCCGCCGATATTGCCGTAAAGAACCTTGCCGACATGCAGCGCGAGGCCGAAGCGGAAGCCGCCGAGCGTCTCCATCCCGTTCGCGTAGGTCATCGCCGCTACATTGGCGCGGCTTTCGCGCGCGGCGTCCATCACCCGCTTGCAGACCGTTGGCGCGTCGCCTTCGTTCTCCGCAATGGGAAACACCGCCAAAAGTCCGTCGCCCATGAACTTCAGGACTTCGCCGCCATGATCGAGAATCGTCGGCACCTGACAATCGAAGTAGGCATTGAGAACATCGACGACGGCTTCGGACGACAGCCGGTCCGACAGCGCCGTGAAGCCGCGCAGATCCGACAGCCAGATCGCGGCATGCATGGTTTCGGTATGGCCGCGGCGGATCTGGCCCGCGAGAATGCGCGTGCCGGCCCGCCCGCCGACATAATTGTTCAACAACCCGGCGGCAGTGCGCCGGAGCAGCCACACTTCGATCATCCGCGTCAGGGCCGGCATGAGCGATCGCAAGGCGTCGATCTGGGCGTCGCTGAAACCGCCCGCGTCCTTGGTGATCCAGCTCGTCGCATGAACCTCGCCGTCGGACATGTGGAGAGGAAGCGCGATATAGTCCGTCGCGCCCTCGGCGCGCATGTCGGAGAAGAACGGCGAATTTCCGACATTCCCGTCTGACAGCCGCCGCCGCACTTCGTGCCCCTGCTCGAACACAGTGGCAAGCGGACTTGAGAGATAATCGTCGGACTCCTCGGAGCCATAGGCCATGCTGCCCATAGTGACCCCGGCGCCACGCCGCCAGATGAAGTTGCGGCCAATCATGCTGGGATGAAGCATGCTGACGAACACGCCGACCCGCCACAGCGGCATGCCGCAATTCAACATCCGCTCGCAGGTTTCGCTCACAAACTGATCGACGCGGGGGGCCGACCGCGCTCCGCCGATCAGCCAGTCCGAAACGCTCGTGAGATCGATGGCCTGCATGACCTGATGGTTGTGCGACAGCAGGCGGTGCTTGGTCAAGATCGCGGCGGCCGACTGCCGGTTCTTTATGTGACCGCGCTCACCACAGATCGCGATAGTTCGGGAACTTCTTCAGTGTCGCGTCATAGCGGACCGGCTGCAGCCACGGCAGGGCCACCTTCATGACGGGATTCACCATCGGCGAAACGTGACGCACGTAGAGATCAATCGGGTCGAGCCGATGTCCGAAGTGCAGCTTCGGATCGTAATTGAGACCGCTGCTGCGAAACCATTTGAAACCGTGCCCGATCGCCCAGGTCGTCATGTCCCGCATGATGTAGTGATAAAGATGCAGATCGAGCGCGATGGCATAATCGAAGCCCAGATATTCGGAGAACAACTGGTCCCCCTGGACCATGTACATGCCGAAGGCGGCCAGCCTGTTGCCTCTATGCCAGAGCAGGAAACGGACCTTGTCCTTCATTCGCACGCTGAGCAGGCGGAAGTAGTCCTTGGTGAGTTTTTCGAAATGAAGCTTCGAGCGTTCGTACACCTGCAGATAGAGCGGGTAGATTTCATCGACCAGACCGGTGACGTCGTCGGTGACGCTCATAGAAATGCACTCGCCCGCCGTCGCCTTGAGATTCTTGCGGAAGTGCCGGCGCGCGTTGCCGCTCATGGCCGTCGCGATATAAGTATCGAAGCTGTCATAGTCGATGTTGAGCATCGTCATCGGCATGCTCGGGGCGCGGCTAAATCCGGCCTTCACAAAGCATGCGAGAGCTTCACGGTAACAGGCCGGAAATTCTTTCAGAACGACGAGATCCGCGCCAAGCGCCCTCGCATGCTTGACGATATCGCGCGACAGGGTTTCCGCAGCGGTGGTGGCCGGCAGATCGTCGGCGCAGGCAAGATGCCCTTCACCGGCGGAACACCCCACCATCAAGGTTCGCAGCTTGAGAAAGCGTGGATTCACGCGGCGGACAAACGAAGCCCAGCGCACATATTCAGGCCTGACGCCTTCAAGGATATCCTGATCGATCAGGAAGAACGGCTGGACCGCCCGGATACGGCCGGCATCGTCGCGGATCGCAAAATAGCGGTACTCGAAATTGTCCGGAAGCGTGTCTTCGATGATCTCGTAGTAGCGATAATCCTTCCGCTCGCCGGCGAACATCGATCGCCAGACCGGGCAGGATTCCAGTTCGGCGCGAGTTGCGACCTCAACCGAGAACGAAACTTGCGCCGAGCCGGTCCTGCTCGCAGTCATTGCATCACGTCCGGATTCAGACACTACCCGTGTCAGCTGCAGACATATACTTGCCGCCAGCGCCATCCATAGCGGGTCGGAACCCGCATGGTCTGATAGCAGCTGTCATACGGATAACCGGCGTAGTAGTAGTCGTCGTAATAGTAAGGCACGCCGAATCCGACCGCGAAGAAATTCCGGAAGTGACGATGATGGTGGAAATGCCCGCCGTGGAAATGCGCCCCGTGGAACGCTGCCCCGTGGAACGCCGCGCCGGGGACGCCAGCAAAGCGAGCAGCCGGCATCGCGGCAAAACGGGTGCCGCTAAATCCCCCGCCCATCCTCATCCCTCCACCGGAGAAACCTCCTCCGTGGAATCCGCCACCGCCATGGAAACCGCCACCGCCGTGGCCGCCGCCAAATCCGCCGCGCGCGAATGCGTCAACCGGAGAGTAGGCAGCAATTGCTGCAACCGTGGCGACGCCGATCATGAATGTCTTGAGCATGGCTACACTCCTTCCGAAGTGTGAGCCCCTGACTCATAACATCGTGCGCCGGACTTTATTTCCGCCGCATGCAAATTTTAGTTTGGCAGTGCCGCGCTGCGAGACTGGCGATTATCTAGCGCTCGTCGCCGTAGCGGCCTAGCCGCCGACCTGTCCGCGATGGCGCAGCAAATGATCGGCGATCACGCAGGCGACCATCGCCTCGCCGACCGGAACCGCGCGAATGCCGACGCAGGGATCGTGACGGCCCTTGGTCATGATGTCGGTGTCAGCGCCGGATTTGTCGATGGTGCGGCGTGGCGTCAGGATCGACGACGTCGGCTTCACGGCGAAACGCGCGACCACCGCCTGCCCGGTCGAGATGCCGCCGAGAATGCCGCCGGCATGATTGGACAGGAACACCGGGCCGTTGTTGCCCATGCGCATCTCGTCGGCGTTCTCTTCACCGTGTAGCTCGGCCGCACCGAAGCCTGCGCCGATCTCAACGCCCTTCACCGCGTTGATGCTCATCAGCGCCAGCGCGAGGTCGCTGTCGAGCTTGCCGTAGATCGGCGCGCCGAGACCTGCGGGCACGCCTTCGGCCACAACCTCGATCACCGCGCCGATGGATGAGCCGCGCTTGCGGATATCGTCGAGATACTCCGCGAAGAATTCCGCCTTCGCCTTGTCCGGACAGAAGAATGGATTGCGGCCGACCTCGTCCCAATCCCACGCCGCGCGGTCGATCTTGTGCGGACCCATCTGCACCAGCGCGCCACGCACCTTCACATCGGGAATGATCTTGCGCGCGACGGCACCGGCGGCAACACGCGCCGCGGTCTCACGCGCGCTCGAGCGGCCACCGCCGCGATAATCGCGCAGGCCGTACTTCGCTTCATAGGTGAAGTCGGCGTGACCGGGACGAAACTTGTCCTTGATCTCGGAATAGTCCTTCGAGCGCTGGTCGGTGTTCTCGATCAGCAGCGCGATCGGCGTGCCGGTGGTGACCTGGCCCTTGTCCGTGTCCATCACGCCGGAGAGGATTTTGACCTGATCGGCTTCCTGCCGCTGGGTTGTGAAACGTGACTGGCCCGGGCGGCGGCGATCAAGATCCAGTTGAATCTCTTCAACCGTCAGCGGGATTTGCGGCGGGCAGCCATCGACCACGCAGCCGAGCGCCGGCCCGTGGCTTTCGCCGAAGGTCGTGACGCGAAACATGTAGCCGAAGGTGTTGAAGGACATAGGAAAATACCCGACGGGCCGCTGGGCCCCTATTCGCGAAAATTGACGTAAAGTCGTAACGCGCGGCCCCGTTAGGGTCAAATGCGAGGCGCTTAAAGTGTCACGTTAACGAAGCATTAACTATGCTTTGTGACCTGCCCGTCGGCAAAAACATAGACCACGCCCTGCTCGACCTGTCTCTTATACACATCTAGATGTGTATAAGAGACAGCTTTGTGACCTGCCCGTCGGCAAAAACATAGACCACGCCCTGCTCGACCGTCAGGTCGGCGGCGCCGACCGGCGTCTCGACATCCAGTGCGACTAGAAGCGCCCGCATCGAACCGCCATGCGACACCGCCACGGTGTCCTGCAGCAGCGAGTCGTACCAGTCGCGCATACGGATGGTCACGGAGGCATAGCTCTCGCCGCCCGGCGGCGGCACGCCCCACTTGTCGACCTGGCGCTCCGCGAAGATCTCCGGGTGCGACTGTTCCATCTGCGGCAGCGTCGAGCCTTCCCAGTGGCCATAGCCTATCTCGCGCAGGCGATCGTCGAGTTCATAGTCATGCGGCGGCACGCCGAGCGCGCCGCGCAGCAATTCCATCGTGTTGCGCGCGCGGCCGAGCGGCGATGACACGAACGGCAGCTTTGCGGGGTCATGCTCATCGCGCGCCAGAACATCGACCAGCAACTCGCCGGAGCGGATCGCCTGTTCCTTGCCGATGTCGTTGAGCGGAATGTCCTGCGTGCCCTGAAAGCGACCCGCGGCGTTCCATTCGGTCTGGCCGTGGCGGATGAAATAAACGGTGGGAGATGGCATGAGAGTTCGGTTCGCTCTAAGGATTCTTCAACTCGTCATGGCCGGGCTTGTCCCGACCATCCACGTCTAAACTCGCGATCATGAAGAAAGGCGTGGATGCCCGGGACAAGCCCGGGCATGACGCAGTTCAAGAAGCGGAGTTTCTCGTCAGAAAATCATTCCTTGCTGCCCAGCGAGACTTCCGGCGCATAGGGATTTTTCATGCCGACGACGTGATAGCCGGAGTCCACATGATGCACTTCGCCGGTCACGCCACGCGACAGGTCTGACAGCAGATACATCGCGCTGTCGCCGACCTCCTCCTGCGTCACGTTCCGGCGCAGCGGCGAATTGTACTCGTTCCACTTCAGGATGTAGCGGAAGTCGCCGATGCCCGACGCGGCCAGCGTCTTGATCGGTCCTGCCGAGATGGCGTTGACGCGGATGTTCTTCTCGCCCAGATCAGCGGCGAGGTAGCGCACGCTGGCTTCAAGGGCAGCCTTCGCAACACCCATCACGTTGTAATGGGGCATCCACTTTTCAGCGCCGTAATAGCTCAGCGTCAGGATGGAGCCACCGTCGGTCATCAGATGCTCGGCGCGCTGCGCGATCGCGGTCAGCGAGTAGCACGAGATCAGCATGGAGTTGGTGAAGTTCTCCTGCGTGGTCTCAAGATAGCGGCCGTCAAGCTGGTCCTTGTCGGCGAACGCGATGGCGTGAACGACGAAGTCGATCTTGCCCCATTGCTTCTTCACCTCGGCGAACACCGCATCGATGGTCGCGGGATCGGTGACATCGCAATGGCCGAGCGTGATCGCACCAAGCTCCTTGGCCAGCGGCTCGACGCGCTTTTTCAGCGCATCGCCCTGCCAGGTCAGCGCCAGTTCCGCGCCCTGGTCGCGGCACGATTTCGCGATCCCGTAAGCGATGGAGCGGTTGTTCGCCACGCCCAAGATCACGCCGCGTTTGCCGCGCATCAGGCCCATATTTTCAGCCATGAAACCAAGTCCAGATTGCCGGAGAAAGGGACGCCCCTCATGACATAGGCTCAACAGCCGTTCAAGCCGGACAAGCGGCTCACACTTTCACCTTAACGGCCAAAACCGCTGGAATATTCGGGCCTTGACGGTGTTTTTCCTTTAGAACGATGGATGTTCCGCCGGACCGGACGAGCCTGAATGAGCAATGAATTCCGCCACAGCGTCGAGACCATGATCCCGGCCCTGCGGCGTTACGCACGGGCACTGGCGCGGGACTCTGATATTGCCGACGATCTGGTGCAGGACACGCTGGTGCGGGCGCTGCGCTCGGAGAAGCTGTTTCTGGGCGGCGACGTGCGGGCCTGGCTCTATACGATCTTGACCAACCTGAACCGCAACCGCCGCCGCTCCCTCGCGCGGCAGCCGACGATGATGGAACTGCACGACACCAATGCCGACGCCTCCGGCACCGAGGCGGAGGGCCGCGACATTTCCCGGGCGCTGGCGGCGCTGGCGGAAGATCAGCGCGCGGTGCTGCTGCTGGTGGTGCTGGAAGGTTTGAGCTACCGCGACGTCGCCGACATTCAGGGCGTGCCGATCGGGACCGTGATGTCGCGCCTTGCCCGCGCGCGGGCACAGGTGAAGGCGGCGCTCCAGGGTGAACGTCCCGCACTGCGGCGGGTGAAGTGAGACACGACAAAGGACGATGCGAGATGGAATCGATGCGCGACAAATGGGGAGACCCGCTTTCTTCTCCCTCTCCCTCGTGGAGAGGGTGGCGCGCCAAAAGCCACGCGATCGGCGCGCGGGGTGGAGGTCAACTTTGTATCTTGCGTAGCCTCCACCCCACCTGTGCACGGAAGTAACGCCGTTACTGCTGCAAGACATCGAATTTGAGAGACAACGCTAATGACCGACCACAACATTCCCGTCACCGAGGACGAACTCCACGCCTACGTGGACAACGAACTCCCTGCGGATCGCCGCGAAGCGGTAGAGGCGTGGCTCGTGGCGCATCCCGACGATGCGGCGAAGGTCACCTCATGGCGCACGATGACCGACGCGCTGCATACGAAATACGACGCCGTGATGGACGAGCCGGTGCCGGCGCGGCTGTCGGTCGATGCGCTGTCGCGACCTCCACGCCGCTGGATGATGGGCGCGATCGCCGCGTCGCTGCTGGCCTTCGCTGTCGGCGGCGGCGTCGGCTGGGTTGCCCGTGGCGAGAGCGCAACGCCGTCGACGTTCGCGAGCTTCACCGGCGACGCGCTCGACGCGCACAAGCTCTATGTGGTCGAGGTGCGCCATCCGGTCGAGGTGGCGGGCAGCGAGAAGGCTCATCTGCAGCAGTGGCTGACCAAGCGCTGCGGCTGGGAGGTTCGCGCGCCTGAACTCGATGCAACAGGATTGAAGCTGGTCGGCGGCCGGTTGCTGCCCGGCCCCACCGGACCTGCCTCGTTCCTGATGTACGAGACCGCGTCCGGCGAACGCTTCACGGTTTACGCGTCGCGCGCCGCGACCGAGGTGACGCAGATGCGTTACGCCGCCAATGACGGTACCGGCGCGCTGTTCTGGGCCGATCGTGGCGTGGGTTACGTCGTCAGCGGCGGCGCCGACCGCAATCGGCTTGAGCACGTCGCGCGGCTGGTCTACGACCAGAACGAGAAGGCCGGACTGTAAGCTCGCAGGTAACCTGCGAGGAATCCTGTTGTGAGCCGTCATTGCGAGGAGCACTTGCGACGAAGCAATCCAGTCTTGCTTGTTGCTTCTGGATTGCTTCGCGGAGCCTGTCATCGGCGGCGCTGTGCGCCGGCCCGTTGGCTCGCAATGACGAGCTTCTACTCACTCCTTGCTGGCCAGCACCTTGTCGATGCGCCGCCCGTCGAGGTCTATGATCTCGAACTTCCAGCCATCGGCGCTGATGATTTGGCCGACCGCCGGGATCGCGCCGAATTTCTCCAGCAGGTAGCCTGCGCACGTCTGGTACGGACGCGGCGCCGGTAATTCGATATCGAGCAAGTGCGCGAACTCGAGCGCGGGCATCCAGCCCGAAATGAGAAACGATCCGTCATCGCGCTTGACGAAAGCGGGTTCGGCGGGCCCCTCCTCGGTGTGAAAGCTGCCGACGATGGATTCCAGAATATCGGCGCTGGTGACGACGCCCTGAAACGTGCCGTACTCGTCGTGCACCAACCCCATGTGAACCGGCGAGTCGCGGAGAATGGCGACAACGTCCCGTGCATCGACGGTTTCGGGAATGACCGGCGCTTCGCGGATCAGCTTGTTGATGTCAGGAACTTCGTCCGAGAGATATGCGTTCAGCATGTCCTTGGCCTGCACGATGCCGAGGGTTTCCTCGCCGTCGAACACCGGCAGCCGGGAATGCGTGCTTTGCCTGAACGCAAGCCGGATCGCTTCCGGCGGGTCCGAGAGATTGACCATGCTGACTTCGTGACGCGGCGTCATCACCGCGCCCACCGGCAGGTCGCCGAGCCGCATGACGCCCGCGATCATTTCCTTCTCGCCCGGCTCCAGCACGCCTGCGTTCTCGGCCTCGACAACGAGCGTGCGGATTTCGTCCTCGCTCACCTTCTCCTCGGCGTCGCCGCGCTGGCCGAGCACCCACAGCAACGCCTTGCCTGAACGGTCGAGAACCCAGACAAGCGGCGACGATATTTTTGCAAGCACGACCATCGCGGGCGCGACCTTCACGGCCACCGCCTCGGGGTCGCGCAGCGCGATCTGCTTCGGCACGAGTTCGCCGATGATCAGCGACGCATAGGTGATGAGAGTCACAACCGCGCCGACGCCAACGGCATCCGCGACACCGGGAGACAGTCCGAAGCTCGTGAGCCACGCCGACAAGCGCGCGCCCAGCGTTGCGCCCGAGAACGCGCCGGACGCCACGCCGACAAGCGTGATTCCGATCTGAACGGTCGACAGAAATTTTCCGGGGTCGGACGCCAGGGCAAGTGCGCGACGCGAACCGCTTACGCCCTTTTCAACAAGTCCCATCAGCCTCGCGGGTCTGCTTGAGACGATGGCAAGCTCCGACATGGCGAGCAAGCCGTTGATCACGATGAGAACCGTGACGATTCCAAGTTCGAGAGATAACAAGGTGTGCCTTTGTGGTGAAACGCTCGGCCACTGATACCGAATATTATCGGTGCCTGCAGTGTGACGATAGACCGCGCGGCCTATCGTTTGACCGCTGCGTCACTCCTCGCCGACCGTCTCCGGTTCGCTCGCGGCAACTTCCGCCAGCTTCTTCTTCGGAGCCGCCTTCTTCTTGGCGACGACGACCGGCGGGCTCAAAGCATCTTCCGCTTCCTTTGCCAGACGCAGCGCCCGCAGGCGCTCCATGTTCTTTCGAACGTCGACATACTCTTTGTCGACCTGGGCGCGCGCCTGCGCACCATCGATCTTGGCCACGCGCTGTTTCTCAAGGCGGGCGAGCTGTTCGGGCGTCTGGAGCTTGGGAGATTTGCTGGGCATCACCAACATATAGGCGCTCGGATCCCGTTCCGCCATTGGTTGGGGGAACTAGCTGGCCTCTTGTTGAATCGGTGGAACCTTGACAAGCCTCCCTTTATATGATTATATTCCTATTACCCTGTTCGTGAGGGGCGCTTCTCGAGGGCGCTTTTGAAGCGGAACAGGATGCGGCGCCTGCACGCACGGTTCGCACCCGTTGCGTCCGGGAGGCTGGGGTCACCGTCCGGGCCAACTACGTGGCTCTGCCGTTCGCGGCTGGACGAGGTGGTGGACGAAGGCGGCGAAAGCCGTCCGGATCAGGGGTTGAGTCGCTCCCCCGTCCGCCCCCGGAAGTACGGTCCCCTCGCCCAAAATCGCCGCAGTGGAGCGCCGCAAGGCGATGCGCTTTCGGAAAATATCATCGCCTCGCACGCGATGCCGGAAGCGAAACAAGACAAGGTGCGCCTCGCGGCGCTCCATGCCCCTCGCTGTTTGAGGGGTGAAACTAACAGCGCAACTCGCGCAGATCGCGCGAGAGCGATGACGCGTGGCTGTTTGAAAATTGAATCGGGAATTCGAGGTGACGCGGGATGTCGCAGCGCCCACGATCGTCATCACCGGGCTTGCCCCGGTGATCCATCACTTTTCAAAATGCTTTCGCAAAAAGATGGATGGCCGGGTCAAGCCCGGCCATGACGAACTGTATTTTTCAGCAGCGTGCGCGCGCCACACATTCAACGTGAAGACAGATTGCACGCGAAACGCTCCGCTCTCACTCAAAATCCTTGCGCGGATTATACGGATGGTCGGTGCGCCATTTCTCCATCAGCGTTTCGAGCTCCGCATCGTTGCCGTCGGGCAGCATGATACGTGTCGTGACGAACAGATCGCCGAAACTATCGGCACCCTGCACGCCCTTGATCGGCATGCCCTTGCCCTTCAGGCGGAACGTGCGCCCGCTGGATGTGTTCTTCGGAATCGAAAGCTGTACCGCGCCATCCAGCGTCGGCACCCGCACGCGCGCACCGAGCACGGCTTCATACAGCGTCACCGGCAATTCGAGCCGCAGGTCGTTGCCGTCGATCTTGAAATACGGATGCGGCGCGATGTTCACCGTGATCAGCACATCGCCGGGGCGATGACCGGGCGCGGTCTCGCCCTGCCCCTTGAGACGGATCTGCTGGCCCGCGGTAACGCCGGCCGGAATCTTGACGTTGAGTTCCTTGCCGGTCGGCAGCCGCACGCGCCGCGTCGCACCGTTCACCGCTTCTTCGAGCGCGACGGTCATAGTGACGGCGAGATCGAGGTCGGCCGCAAGCGGCGTGTCGTATTCGAACGTGTTCGCACCGCCGCGACCGCCCATGCCGGGACCGGCGCCGGCCTGACCGCCGAACATGCTCTTGAGAATGTCTTCGAACGCGCCGCCGCCTCCGGCACCGGCAAATCCGCCGCCCGGCGCGCCGCCGGTGCGGAACGAATACTCGAAGCCGCCCGGTCCCGCACGGCGCGCTCCGCCACCGCCGGGAAAGCCGCCGCCTTCAAAGCCTTGAAACTTCGGTTTACCCTCGGCGTCGATCTCGCCGCGATCGAACTGCTTGCGCTTGTCCTCGTCGCCGAGGATTTCGTTCGCAGAGTTCAATTCGGCAAAGCGGTCGGCCGCTTTCGGGTCGCCCTTGTTGGCATCGGGATGGTGCTTCTTGGCGAGCTTGCGATAGGCGCTTTTGATCGCCGCAGCGCTGGCACCCCGCTGCACCCCCAGGACCTCATAGGGGTCGCGCATTCGTCAGGTCTCCTTGCAGGAATTCAGGCTTGGGCTGGATAGCCCCTTTGTCTTCATTTGGGGTTTTCGTGACATTCCCGCAACGGGTTTGTCCCTTGCTGGTGTCAAAACTGCGATGGCGCGGCGGTTCTGGCCGCTCATTCGGGTGTACTAGCTTCGCTTCCAAACCTTCAGCTTCGCTTCCAGGGCTTCATGTTGCGGATTTCCCAGGCCTCGCCCTTTCCATCCCGGCAAGCAGCGCCCTGCAGCCAGCCTTCATTGGCGCCCCGCACGTAGCTGGCGAGGAAATCCCGGCAGATCCGACCCTCGTTGGTATAGGTCGAGGCCAGCGGCGTGACCGAGCCTCGCGCGCCGGTTTCGGGATTTTCCCAGGGCTGGCTGACGTCCTTCTGGCCGCTGGTCAGCACGTCGGAAGCGGCGTTGCGGGCCAGTGCGAGATCCGCGTCGGTAAGATTGGTGTCGTCGTGGGACCGGATGATCGGGCCAATGGAGCCCGTGACGTCCGACAGGTCGTCCTTCTTGGCGGTGTCCTTGCCGAAGGTCCCCATGCTGCAGCCCCCGGCCGAGCAGCCAACGGCCACCAGCGCCGCAGCGGTGACAAGCCCGATCGGCGATAGGCCACGGCCCTCGCGTACCCTATATAGGGAACGCACGAGAACACGCTTGGCACGAAGAGGCGCCAGGATACGCAACCGGATACTCCAGACATGAACGGTCCACGATCCATCAAAACCCCAGGTGAGTTAATTTCCGGTGATTTCACCGCCGCCGAGGAGCCTTTTGGGCTTTTTGCGGTGTGGTTTGCCGAGGCGGTGAAGTCCGAGCCGAACGATCCCAATGCCATGGCGCTGGCGACCGTGGACCCGGACGGGCTGCCCGACGTGCGCATGGTGCTGCTGAAGGGCTTCGATACCGGCGGTTTCGTGTTCTACAGCCACATCGACAGCGCCAAGGGCCGCGAGCTCGCCGCCACCCCCAAGGCCGCCCTGCTGTTTCACTGGAAATCGCTGCGCCGCCAGGTCCGCATCGAGGGCAGCGTGCGCTTCGCCACCGATGCCGAGAGCGATGCCTATTTCGCCACCCGGCCGAAACAGGCCCAGATCGGTGCCTGGGCCAGCAAGCAGTCGCAGCCGCTGGAAAGCCGACTGGCGTTCGAGAAGGCCATCGCACTGAACACCGCGAAGTATGCCATTGGCGACGTCCCCCGCCCCCCCGGCTGGAGCGGCTGGCGCATCGCGCCGCAGGCGTTTGAATTCTGGCACGACCGCCCCTTCCGTCTGCACGACCGGATCGAATTCCGCCGCGCTGCGCCGGATGCGGCGTGGGCCAAGACGCGGCTCTATCCATGACTGATATGTCCTGAACGCTAACGCCTGAAGGCGAGACCCTTATCCATGCCGACTTCAACTCCCCTCGATTCCAATGCGCCCAAGCGCACCTTGCTGCTGACCGGCGCCAGCCGCGGCATCGGCCACGCCACGGTGATCCGCTTTTCCAGCGCAGGCTGGCGCGTCATCACCTGCTCGCGGCATCCGTTTCCCGAGCAGTGCCCGTGGGACGCCGGCCCCGAGGATCACATCCAGGTCGATCTCGCGGACCACAAGGACACTGCACGCGCCATCGATGTCATCCGCGAGCGGCTGAATGGCGGCGCGCTGCATGCGCTGATCAACAACGCAGCGATCTCGCCCAAGGGCGCGGGCGGCGCCCGCATGGGCTCGATCGACACCGATGTCGATGTCTGGAGCCATGTGTTCCGCGTGAATTTCTTCGCACCGGTGATGCTGGCACGCGGACTGATTGAGGAACTGAAGGCAGCCAAGGGATCGGTCGTAAATGTCACGTCGATCGCCGGTTCGCGCGTCCATCCATTCGCGGGCGCAGCCTATGCAACCTCGAAAGCAGCACTCGCATCGTTGACGCGTGAGATGGCGGCGGACTTCGGCCGCGTCGGCGTGCGCGTCAATGCGATCGCACCGGGCGAGATCGATACGTCCATCTTGTCACCAGGCACCGACAAGATCGTGCACGAGCAGATCCCCATGAACCGTCTCGGCACGCCGGACGAAGTGGCGAAGATCATCTACGTGCTGTGCACGGAGACAAGTTCTTACGTGAACGGCGCGGAGATTCACATCAACGGCGGCCAGCACGTCTAAGCGTTTGCCGCCAACACAACAAATGAGACAAACGAAAAGAGCGGAGCCAATGCCCCGCTCTTTTGTTTTGGGTTCTAACGCTGTGATCAGACGACAGTGAGTTTCACGTCGACATTGCCACGCGTGGCGTTGGAATACGGGCAGACCTGATGTGCGGCGGCGACCAGCTTCTCGGCGTCGGCGCGAGCAAGGCCGGGCAGCGACACAGCCAGCGCGACATCGAGGCCGAAGCCACCTTCCGAACGCGGGCCAATGCCGACATCCGCCGTGACGGTCGCATCCGCCGGCACTTTGACGCCGGCTTGGCCGGAAACGGCCTTCATCGCGCCGATGAAGCAGGCCGAGTAACCCGCCGCGAACAGTTGCTCCGGATTGTTGCCCGGTCCGCCGCCGCCGCCAAGTTCCTTTGGCGTCGAAAGATTGACCTGAAACGAGCCGTCAGCGGTCGAGGCTTTGCCGTCGCGTCCGCCGGTTGCTGTGGCTTGGGTGCGGTAGAGAACTTTCACTGACATGGGACTTCTCCTTGGGTTGTCGTCGATAGGTGAACGGATCGCCTTGGCTGGTCGTTAGGCCCGGCAGCCCCTCGAGGGGATCGAACAAGTAATTTATATCGCGCACGATTTAATCGCGCAATATACATTTTGCACACGAGTCATGCAAAAATGCGTGGCGCGATTCAATCGTGCACGTCTTAAACAACACCCTGATGATCCGATGCCGGATCGAGTCGTTTGAGGATGGCGACGATGACCAAACCGACTCCCGATGATCTTCTAAAGATCGATAACTTTGTCTGCTTCGCACTGTATTCGGCCGGACACGCCTTCACGCGGCTCTACAAGCCTTTGCTTGAGCCACTGGGGCTGACCTATCCGCAGTATCTCGTGATGGCCGTGCTTTGGGAAAACGACGGCCGGACGGTCGGCGAGATCGGCGAAAAGCTTTTGCTGGAATCGAGCACGCTCACGCCACTGCTGAAGCGGCTTGAGACGGCAGGCATGCTGCGCCGAACGCGGGATCGCGACGACGAACGTGTGGTGCGCATCCAGCTCACTCCTGAAGGTGCGGCGCTAAAGCAGAAGGCGGTCAGCATTCCACAGGCGATCGGCTGCTCCACCAGCCTCTCGATTCCGGAGGTGATGAAGCTGACCGACGACATCAAGGCGCTTCGCAAGAAGCTGCTCGACGCTCAGGCCGCGTGAAACTTGTTTTTGGGCATGATCTTTTCCGAAAACCGGTACCCACTTTTGGGGATCATGCCCTAACCCGCCTTCCTCTGTCGCGCGGTCGAACGAGTAGCTTTCTTCGCGGTGGTTCGAGGTGCGGCACGTGACGCGCGCGCCGGACGCTGCGCGGGCGCCTTGCCCTTGAGACTCTGCTTCAGTGCATCCATGAGATTGATGACGTTGCCTGCCTTTTCAGGACGCTCCGGCGCCTTGATGGTTTTTCCCGCCGCCTTCTGCTGAACCAGATTCTTCAGCGCATTCTCGTATTCGTCTTCGAATTTCGAGGCGTCGAAGTGCGAAGCCTTGGTGTCGAGAATGTGCGAGGCCAGCTCGACCATGTCCTTCGAGATTTTCGGCGTCTTGATATCGGCGAAGAAATCCTCTTCGTCGCGCACTTCATAGGCATAACGCAACGTGGTGGCGAGCAACCCCTTGCTGAGCGGCTCGATGGCGACAATACGTTCGCGATTGGACAGCACGACGCGCGCCAGCGCCACGCGATCCTGATCCTTCATCGCGTCGCGGATCACCGCGAAGGCTTCGACGCCGCTCTTGCCATCCGGCACCAGATAGTACGGGCTATCGAGATAGCGCCTGTCGATCTCGTCACGCGGCACGAAATTGTCAATTTCGATGGTGTGGTTGCTCTCAAGCTGAACGGCTTCGAGCTCTTCTTTCTCGATGGGCACGTACTCGCCCTTGGCGACTTCGTAACCGCGCCCCTTCTGTTCTTTCTCAACCACCTCGCCGGTCTCAGAGTCGACCATCTGCTGCTTCAGGCGATTGCCGGTCTCGGTGTTGATCATGTGAAAGCGGGTTCGTTCGACCGTGGTTGAGGCGGGATAGAGCGCCACGGGACATGTAACCAGCGAAAGCTTCAGCGAACCCTTCCAGTACGCACGCGGCAACATCGGTAAACCTCCCACTCAACACTTACATGACGAAGGAACTTCAACGAGAGTTGCAGGTTTTTGTTCCTGCCGCCCTGCCCTATGGCGCATGATACAGTTATTCCGGGTTTATTGCACCGTTGGGGTGTTGGCTCCGTGGCCCAAAAGAAGCTCAAGGTTTATCGAACAAAACGTGATTTCACGAAGACCTCGGAGCCGAGCGGCAAAGCTGCCGTGGCCACGTCCAAGGTGCGACGCTTCGTCATCCAGAAGCACGATGCCACCCGCCTCCACTATGATCTGCGGCTTGAATACGGCGGCGTATTCAAATCCTGGGCGGTGACGCGCGGACCGTCGCTCGATCCGAAAGACAAGCGGCTGGCGGTCGAGGTCGAAGACCATCCGCTCGACTACGGCGATTTCGAAGGCACCATACCCAAGGGGCAATATGGCGGCGGCACCGTCATGGTCTGGGATCGCGGCTACTGGTTGTCGGACGATCCAGAACGCGGCTTCAAAAAAGGCGATCTCAAATTCGCGCTGGCGGGCGAGAAGCTGCACGGCGAATGGGTGCTGGTGCGCATGAAGAACGATCGCACCGGCGGCAAGCGCACCAACTGGCTGCTGATCAAGCACCGCGATGCGTACGCACGCGAAGGCGAGGCAAACGACATTCTCGAAGACGACACGTCGGCAGCCTCGGGACGGACGATGGAGCAGATCGCGGGGGGCAAGGGCCGCGCGCCAAAACCCTTCATGCTGAAGGCGTCCACCCGCACGAAGGCCGCTCAGGTCTGGGACTCGAACAAAGGGCTTGCCGCCGACGCGCGCGAAAAGAGCGGCCGTGCAACGAAGCCATCATCACCTCCGCCCAAGACAGCGGCCATCGCCCGGTTGCGGAACAAATCTCCTGCAAAAAGCGCCGCCGTAAGAACGACGACAGCCAAGCGTGTGGCAAAACTTCCGGACTTCATCGCGCCGCAGCTCTGCACGTCGGTCGAGCGGCCGCCGGCAGGCAGCGGCTGGGTGCATGAAATCAAATTCGACGGCTATCGCGTGCAGATGCGGATCGAGGATGGCGAGGTCTCGCTCAAGACTCGCAAGGGGCTCGACTGGACGGAAAAATTCTCAACCATTGCAAAAGAAGCCGCCAAGCTCCCGGACGCCATTATTGACGGCGAGATCGTCGCGCTCGATCACAACGGCCATCCGAATTTCTCGTCGATGCAAGCCGCGTTGTCCGACGGCAAGACCGACGATCTCATCTTCTACGCATTCGATCTGCTGTTCTTGAGCGGCGAAGATCTGCGAGAGCTGCCGCTCTCCGGCCGCAAAGAGCGGCTGCAAGCCCTGCTCAACGGCAAGCGGAAACGCGACGAAGGCGTGATCCGTTACGTCGAACATTTCGAGACCGGAGGCGACACCATTCTGGAATCGGCCCGCAAGCTGTCGCTCGAAGGCATCGTCTCAAAGAAGGCCTCAGCACCATACCACTCAGGACGTTCGGACGCCTGGACCAAGGCGAAGTGCCGCGCCGGACATGAGGTCGTCATTGGCGGCTGGAAGAGCAATGCAGGAAAATTCCGCTCACTGATGGCCGGCGTGCCGCGCGGCGGTCACCTCGCCTACGTTGGCATCGTCGGCACCGGCTATGGGCAGGCCGTGCTCAAACACATCATGCCCGAGTTGAAAGCCATGGCCGCGGCTAAAAACCCGTTCGGTGGCGAGAACGCGCCGAAGAAAACTTCAGAGGTGCATTGGCTGAAGCCGGAACTGGTCGCCGAGATCGAGTTCGCCGGCTTCAGCGGCGACGGCATGGTGCGGCAGGCGGCGTTCAAGGGACTGCGCAAGGACAAATCGGCGAGCGAGGTGACCGCAGATCATCCGGTGAAGACCGAGATCGCTGAGCCATCCGTCAAATCATCCACCATACGAAAGACAAAGACGGCATCGGCAAAAGCGCCCTCTACGAAAGGGAGCAGTTCAATCGTGCTCGGGGTCGTCATCTCGAAACCCGACAAGGCGCTGTGGCCCGACGGCGGCGACGGCGAACCGGTCACCAAACTCGATCTCGCACGCTACATGGAGCAGGTCGGCGACTGGCTGATCGAACATATCAAGGGCCGGCCCTGCTCGATCATCCGCGCACCGGACGGCATCGACGGCGAAAAATTCTTTCAGCGCCATGCCATGACCGGCATGTCGAACCTGATCGGTCTCGTAAAAGTCTCCGGTGATCGCAAGCCGTATGTGCAGATCGACCGCGTCGAAGGCCTCATCGCCGCGGCGCAGATTGGCGGACTTGAATTGCATCCCTGGAATTGTGCGCCGAACGAACCCGACGTGCCGGGACGACTGGTGTTCGATCTCGACCCCTCGCCCGATGTCCCGTTCGCCGCCGTGGTCGACGCCGCGCGCGAAATGCGCGAGCGGCTGACGGCGCTCGGTCTGGAGAGCTTCTGCAAAACCACCGGCGGCAAGGGCCTTCATGTCGTCACGCCGCTAAAGGATGCGAAGAAGGACAAGATCGATTGGAAGACTGCGAAAGCGTTCGCGCAGGCGGTCTGCCAGCAGATGGCGACGGACAGCCCCGAGCACTATTTGCTCAACATGTCGAAGAAACGGCGCGAGGGCAAAATCTTCCTCGACTATCTTCGCAACGACCGGCCCTCGACGGCGGTGGCGCCGCTCTCGCCGCGCGCGCGAGACGGTGCGCCGGTCTCGATGCCCGTGACGTGGGCGCAGGTGCGCAGCGATCTCGATCCGATGAAATTCACGCTGCGTACGGTGCCGGCATTGATCGGCAACACCAAGGCATGGGCCGATTACGATGCCGCGGCCCGGCCGATCAAGGCTGCGATTACGAAGCTGGCGAAGTAGTTAGGGCATGATCCCTAAAAGTGGGAACTGGTTTTCGGAAGAGATCATGCCCAAGGTTAGAGCCAGCGCTTCCACTTGAAGAACAGATACGGCCCTATCGCCGCAAGCAACATCGCCAGCAATGCGAGGGGATACCCGAGTGGGTGCTCAAGCTCTGGCATCGCCTTGAAGTTCATGCCGTAGATCGACGCGATCAGCGTCGGCGGCATCAGCACCACCGCCATCACCGAGAACAGCTTGATGATGTTGTTCTGTTCGAGGTTGACCACACCGAGCATGGCATCGAGCACGAAGGTGATCTTGTTCGACAAATATGAGGCGTGGTCGGTCAGCGAGGACACGTCGCGCTGCTGGGTCTTGAACTGCGCCTTCTGCTCCTTGCTCCAGCGGCTGGTGTCAGTCTCCACCAGTACGAACGAGATCAAGCGTCCGATCGAGACGAGGCTTTCGCGCACCTTGGAGGTGAGATCGCCCTTCTTGCCGATGGTCAGAAGGATTTGCGAATAGGTTCGCGCGTGGCCGCGCTCGGCGGATGGCTCGAAAATCTGCGACGAAACGCTGTCGACGTCGGCACCCGCGCGTTCAAGAATGTCGGCGCAACGATCAATCACGCCGTCGAGCAGTTCGAGCAGGATGCCGTCGCCGGTGATGTTGGCGGGACAGGTGCGCGCGAGCTTCGCGGCGATCAGGGAAAACGGCTTCGGCTCGTCGTAGCGCACGGTGACGAGGCGATGGTCGGTGAGGATGAAGGTCACCGGCGTGGTGCGCGGCGCTTGGGAATCCGCGGCGCACATCAGCGTGGCGGTCATGTAGCGCGCGCCATTCTCAATATAGAGACGGCTGGACGCCTCGATCTCCTGCATGTCTTCGCGGGTCGGAATTTCGATGCCGACCAGCTTCTCGACCGCCTTGTCCTCGCCGGGGGATGGCGTCTTCAGATCGATCCAGATCGCTTCCGGCGGCAGTGCATCGGCCTCAACGTTATCGAGCTTCTTTAGTGCGGATGCGGTGGGAACGAAGACCGACAACATAGGCGACTCCCGGAATCTCTTTCTCGGACAACGTGTCGTCCATCCGCTCTCAAAGCGCAAATCTTTCTCGCCGCCTACAAGCCTTTCGCAGCGGCGGGCCGACATTCAACTGTCATGAAGGACTGCGCCGGACATCCGGATCTTGAAGAAGGTCGCGGGGCGCTGCGTGAGGGGCATAGGACAAACCGTGTCGTGCCAGATGGCCGGTCCCGGGCGGACCGGCCAGCCGCCCTCGGCAGTGCGGCGTCAAAGCCACAGGTCGGGGATCATCTGGCGAGATCACCGGAGAATGACTGGAATTGCAGGCGGGTATGGCGAATATGGACTGGCGCTAAACAGAAGTCAGACGTAAATACCATGTGACCGAGTGACGCGCGCCGCGCACTGATCGGAAGCCCTTGATGTCGTCCTTTGCTTCAAAACTCCTCGTGATAGCCACCGGGCTGATGCTCGCCGGCTGCATGCAAACCACTTACGAAACCGCTTCGGATACATCCCTGAAGCCCCGCGACCGGGAATTGCTGGCCAAAGTCAGCTACGACAAGGTGCCGGTTTCCGCCCCATTCCGGCGGGCGATTGTGGACTATCACCGCAAGGAGCTCCCGGGCTCGATCGTGGTCGATTCCGACAACCACTACCTTTATTACGTGCTCGAGGGCGGCAAGGCGATCCGCTACGGCATCACCGTCGGCGAAGAGGCGATGGCTTGGTCGGGCATCGCCAAGGTCGGCGCGATGACCGAATGGCCCGATTGGCACCCGACAAAGAGCGAGATTTCGCGGCTCGGCGTGCCGACTTTCGTCAAGGGCGGCCCGGACAATCCGATGGGATCGCGGGCGATCTATCTTTATTCGGGCGGCAAGGACACCCTGTTCCGGATCCACGGCACCAACCAGCCGGAATACATTGGCGCGTCGATCTCTTCGGGCTGCATCCGTATGACCAACGAGGACGTCATCGACCTGTACGGTAAGGTCAAGATGGGAACCGTGGTGGTCGTGCTCGATCCGAAGCAGGGAGACTCGCCGTTCAACTCCAAGATGGCGCTGCAAGGCGGCGGAGGATCGTTTTAACCAACCGGCCAAGCCCGGAAGTCCCGGTGCTGGCTGAACATTTAGGCATCCTGTGCCGGATGCCCCTAACCCTGAGGCGCAAATGCCACAGGTTGGATGCTGCATGGCAAAACCAGCATGGAAATGCTGGAAATACGGCACGTTTCAGAGCAAATAGAGGGTAACGGAATCGGAAGCATCTTCCGGCTAGTTTTGGCGTGAGACACGCCCAGCGCCCCTATTTGGAACTTCGGAATGTCCTCGTTCGGCTCAAAGATCATCGTCCTCCTCGCAGGTCTTTCCCTCGCCGGCTGTATGCAGGCGACATCGACCAGCTACGAGAAATCTCCGGAAGCGAGCCTCAAGCCGCGGGATAAGGAACTTCTCGCCAAGGCGCGCTATGACAAGGTCGAGGTTGCGGCGCCGTTCCGGCGCGCGATCGTGAGCTATCACCGCAAGGAAACGCCGGGCTCGATCGTGGTCGATTCCGACAACCACTATCTTTATTACGTCCTCGAGGGCGGCAAGGCGATCCGTTACGGCATCACAGTCGGCGAAGAGGCGCTTGCGTTCTCCGGTATTGCCCGCGTCGGCAACATGCAGGAATGGCCGAAGTGGACGCCGACCGCTGACATCCACAAGCGCATCGAAGGCCTTCCGCAGTCGGTGCCCGGCGGCCCGGACAATCCGCTCGGCGCGCGTGCGCTCTATCTCTATCAGGGCAACAAGGACACGCTGTTCCGCATTCACGGCACCAACCAGCCGGAATATATTGGCGCGTCGATCTCCTCGGGCTGCATCCGCATGACCAACGAGGATGTCATCGATCTCTACAGCCGCGCCAAGCAGGGAACGGTGGTCGTCGTGCTCGATCCGAAGCAAGGCGACTCGCCCGTCAATTCGAAGATGGCGCTGCAGGGCGCGGGCGGCGGAACGGGACCGTTCTGATCCCCGTCTCAATCGAACCCGATTCAAAAGCGCCGGCTGGTCCGGCGCTTTTTTATTTGGAGCCGTTTTGTCCGGGCGCCCTGCGAGGCGGCTTGGCAGGCACTGCCGGCTTGTCATCCTCATTCCCGGAAGCGGTTTGCGGCGCGTCCTCACGTCTCTCCTGCGCAGCCTTTTCCTCCGCGGTCAGACGTGGCGGAGCTTCTTCCGGCCGCTCCGCCGGCATCAGTGGCGCAACCGCGGGCAGCGGATCGTAGACGCCCCACTGGCAAAGTTTGTAGTTGTTGCGGCGCTGGGCGAGGTCGAGATGGATATGATCCTCGTGATACCAGTCCGAACCCGGCCCCAGCACGGTGGTGAACCGCGTGCAGACGGAGGCCAGCACCTTCTCGCGGGTCTCGCGCGACACGGTGCGGTCGGTGAGCGACAGCGTGTTGCCATTGGCGAATGTCATGCCGCGCACATCGAGCGCATTGGCGAGGCCATGCTCCGACAGTTTCGCACCCTTCACGCGATTGCGGCCCCGGCATTCGAATGAATCGAAATTATCGAGTTCGCTGATGGTCGTGCCGAGGCTGGCCGCCAGCGACGCCATATCGGTGCGAACCCAGTCGGCGACCGCCGCAGCCATCGCACAGCGCAGGATCGCGGCAGGCTTCAGCGCCACCCGCTGGGTCGGCGACAGAACGATCGCCTCCAGACGCACCAGATCTTCGCCGCCGCATCCTCCGGGACCTTTGATCGGTGGAATCGAGGGCGCGATCGCGATGCTCTCGGTCAGGGCTTGCCGGCAAGCCGAAAGCTCCGGCGGCTTGGCTTCCGCAGGCTCCTGCGAGGGCGCCGCCTGATCGGTTGCGCCGCCCTGCTCCGGCTGCGGATGTTCGGCGGCTGGCGCCTCGACGGGCCTTGACCGCGGCAACGGTACTTTGGCGCTTGCGTCCGTTGAGGCCGCACCGGTCAGGACCAGCGCGAATGCCACAACAACCGGCAGCGGTAACCAACAGCTGGCATGCCAGCCAGAAGGCCATTTGCGGGCCGCTTGGTCCGCGCTAAAGTTCATTCCAATCCCTTCGGGGAGTACCGATCACACCAACAAAAAGAACGTCTTCAGGAGGGAATACCGGATGCTTGGATTGATGCAAAATTGGCCCTTGTTGTGTCATCGGATTATCGATCACGCAGCGGCCGTTCACGGCAAGCAGGAAGTCGTGACGCGATCGGTCGAAGGGCCCATTCATCGCACCAATTACGCCGAAATTCGTGCACGGGCTCTGAAAGTCGGCCAGCAGCTCGACAAGCATGGCATCAAGATCGGCGACCGCGTCGCCACCATCGCCTGGAACACCTGGCGGCATCTTGAAGCCTGGTACGGCATCATGGGCATCGGCGCCATCTGCCATACAGTCAATCCGCGCCTGTTCCCCGACCAGATCGTCTGGATCGTCAATCATGCGCAAGATCGCATCATGATGACGGACCTCACTTTCGTCCCGCTGATGGAAAAGATCGCGGACAAGATGCCGTCCATCGAACGCTACATCGTGTTGACGGACAAGGCACACATGCCGCAGACCGCGCTAAAGAACGCGATCTCCTATGAAGAATGGATCGCGGAAGCCGACGGCAACTTCCAATGGAAGGAGTTCGACGAAAACACCGCGGCCGCGATGTGCTACACGTCGGGCACCACGGGCGACCCAAAGGGCGTGCTGTATTCGCACCGCTCCAACGTGCTGCACGCTCTGATGGCCAACAATACGGACGCACTCGGCACCCGCGCGAGCGACACCATGCTGCCGGTGGTGCCGCTGTTCCACGCCAATAGCTGGGGTATCGCATTCTCCGCGCCAACCATGGGCACCAAGCTGGTGATGCCGGGCGCCAAGCTTGACGGCGCGTCGGTGTATGAACTGCTTTCCACCGAGAAGGTGACCTATACCGCCGGCGTGCCGACGGTGTGGCTCATGCTGCTGCAATACATGGCCGCCGAGAAGAAGACGCTGCCTGACCTAAAGGTCCTGATCTGCGGCGGCTCGGCAATGCCGCGCTCCATGATCAAGGCGTTCGTTGATCAGGGGGTTGAGGTCCGCCATGCTTGGGGCATGACCGAGATGAGCCCGATCGGCACCGTTGGCGCGCTCAAGCCGCCGTTCTCCACGCTCAAGGGCGAAGCGGCGCTCGACATCCTGCAGACCCAAGGCTACCCGCCGTTCGGCGTGCAGATGAAAATTACCGACGACGCGGGCAAGGAGCTGCCGTGGGACGGCAAGACCTTCGGCCGCCTCAAGGTGAGCGGCCCTGCTATCTCGAAAGTCTATTATCGTGTCGACACCAACATCCTCGACGACAAAGGCTTCTTCGACACCGGCGACGTCGCCACCATCGACGCGGACGCCTACATGCGGATCACCGACCGGTCCAAGGACGTCATCAAGTCCGGCGGCGAGTGGATTTCGTCGATCGATCTCGAAAACCTCGCAGTCGGACACCCGAAGGTCCTGGAAGCCGCAGTGATCGGCGTCCATCATCCGAAGTGGGACGAGCGTCCGTTGCTGATCGTGCAGCTCAAGCCCGAGCAGAAGGCCAGCCGCGATGAAATCCTGCAATACATGGATGGCAAGATCGCGAAATGGTGGATGCCGGATGACGTGCAGTTCGTGGACGCTATTCCGCACACCGCCACCGGCAAGATCCTGAAAACCGCGCTGCGAGACCAGTTCAAGAACTACTCGTTCCCGACCGCGGCGGCCTGATCCGCTTCGGCGAATATCAATTGGACACGGTCAGTTTCAAAAACTGACCGTGTTTTTTTTGGCTTGTCCTTTCCTGAAGTGAATTCACCTCTCCGCATACGGACCCGACGCACGAAATCATGCGGCGAACAATGTCACCGGTGCCACGAATCCCTTGAGCGCATAGTCCTGGCCGGCGCTCGTCACCAATGCCTCGGCACGGCTACGAACCGTGTCCGTTACCAGGATTTCGCCGGGCCGGGCGACCGCCTGCGCGCGGGCGGCACGATTCACGACTGTGCCGATCGCCGTAAGATCGCGGTGCGAATGGCCGAACTCACCGAAATTCGTATCGCCGCTGTCGATGCCGATGCCTATGCCTACCCCAGCGTCGTCGGCGTTCATGCCGTGGCGTAACTCGGCTTGCCTTTTCCGGAAACTGTGCTGGATCTCGCGAGCAGCAAGTAACGCCTGCACAGCGTGATCGGGTTGGCGTATCGGGAAGTTGAAGATGGCCAGAACCGCATCGCCCATCGTCTTGTTCAAGAGCCCGTCGTATCGCCAAATCGCGGTCGCACATTCGTCGTAGAAAACATCAAGCAGCTCCGAGAGGCGTTCGGAAGGCCAGCTCTGGGAAAGCACCGTATAGCCTCGCAGATCGGCGAAGAAGACGGTGGCATCAGTTGTGACGCTGCGCGCCTTCATGATCCGGCTGAAAGCCATCTCACAGATCGTGCACGTATTCGGATTCATCCTGCTGGGTCGAACGCCGAACAGGCGGAACGGAGCCGATAGCGGACCATGGAGAGGCACAGGCAATTTCAATTGTTGCCAGCAGCCGAGGCAAATCCTGGAAGGCGTCGGGGTCATCGCGGGAATTCCCCATCACTGCCGTGTCGCCGGTTCGCCGCCTGCGCCTTGGTAGTGCCGGTCAATCGCAGGAAGTTTGGTGTCTCCGCCACACAAACCGGCAACTGTCAAACTGAGCCATTTCTACCAAAAAATGCGCCCGATTGATATCCAGAAACAATTTTCCGGTGTGAAACGCTTCACATCGCGCCGCAATATGCGCTAGGTCACCGAACCGGCGATCAAACGCCATAGATGCGTCCGAAGCCGGTTTCCGCGCTTGTGCGGATGCGCTTTAGATTGGAATTGCAAGACATGGCCCGCCGTATTGCCGCTGCTTACCAGATGGAGCCCCTGTCCGCTCTCGCGGCGTGGTCGCGCCGTCTCGCGGTGTTCTCACTGGTCGCGACCATCATTTCGGTCTTCATCGTCCGGTTTGGATTTCTCGACTTCAAGCCGGCGCTGACGACGTTCTTCGGCGCGCTTGCCTGCGCCGTTCTGTCGATCCTGGTCGGCCTCGCCGCTTTCGCTGCGATCTGGCAGAACGGCTCGCGCGGCATGAGCCGCATCCTGCTGGCATTCCTGATCGACGCCGCGATCCTCGCCTATCCGGCCTATCTCGCCTTCCAGTATCGCTCGCTGCCGGCGATCCATGACATCACTACTGACCCGATCGATCCGCCGCGGTTCGAAGCGCTGGCGCGGCTGCGTAACGGCGATGGTGCAAATCCCGCCGTCTATGCGGGACTCTACTCCGCCGAGCAGCAGCGCCTTGCGTATCCGGACATCGAGCCGGTCAGCGTCGATGTCCCCGTCCAGACCGCATATGAAATGACACTGCGTCTTGTGAACAAGCACAAGTGGCTGGTGATTGATGAGCGCCCGCCGCAGCCTCCGCAGCGCATCGGCCGCATCGAAGCGGTGGCGCGGACACCGGTGATGGGCTTCCGCGAAGACATCGCCATCCGCATTGCGCCGGATGGCGACAGCGCGCGCGTCGATCTTCGCTCATCGTCCCGCTATTTCGAGCACGATCTCGGGTCCAACGCAGCCCGCATCACCAAATTCTCCGAAGAGCTCAACGATGCGGTGGATAATGCCCGCCCGGTGAAGAAGCTGATCACGCCAGCCAAGCCTCAGGCCAAGGGCACGACCAAGCGATAGGTGCCGTCGATGGTCGGATCGCCGTCGGTCGCCACAATGTTGCGCGCGACGAGGTCTTCAAGATGCGCCAGCACCGAATAGCCTGCAGCGCCGACCAGCCGCGGATCGATGCCGATATAGCTTGCGCGCACGATGGTCGGAATATCGGCCTCGCCCTTGGCCAGCCGGTACAAAATCGACTCTTCGCGCGCCTTGCGGTGGCGGATCAGAAATTTCACGAACCGCACGGCGTCGGGAATCTCCGGACCGTGACCGGAGAAATAGAGTTGCTCGTCGCGGTGGGTGAGCCTCTCGAGCGAGGCCATATAATCAACCATCGATCCGTCAGGCGGCGCGACAATAGACGTCGACCAGCCCATGACGTGATCGCCGATGAACATCAGTTTCCGTTCAGGCCAAGCAAACGCGATGTGGTTTGCCGTGTGTCCGGGAGTCGCGACCACTTCAAGCCGCCAACCGTCACCCTCGACAACATCGCCATCCTTCAGCACGGCATCGGGGCGGAACGCGTAATCGGCGCCGGACTCGGTGGGAGCGAGTTCGCTGCCGTAACGCTGACGCGACGCGCGGTGCTGACCTTCCGCATAGACCGTCGCACCCGTCGCGGCCTTGAGGCGCGCGGTGCCAGGCGAATGGTCGAGATGGGTATGGGTCACGAAAATATGCGTGACGGTTTCGCCGCGCACCGCGTCGAGTAAAGCCTGCGCATGGGTCTCATTGACGGGGCCCGGATCGATGATGGCGACTTTGCCGCGACCGACGATGTAGCTCACCGTTCCAGTGAAGGTGAACGGGCTCGGATTGTCGCACAAAATCCGTCGCACGCCGGGAACCACCTCGTCCACGACACCAGGCGCGAGCGGAAAATCCCGATTGAACGGAATGTCGTCGTTGACACTCAAAACTGAAACCTCACCTGACTAGGCGTGCTTTACGAAAACGCCTGAATGCCGGTGATGGCGCGACCGAGAATGAGCGCGTGCACATCGTGCGTGCCCTCATAGGTGTTCACGGTCTCCAGGTTCTGCGCGTGACGCATCACATGATATTCGCTTGAAATGCCATTGCCGCCATGCATGTCGCGAGCGACACGGGCGATGTCGAGAGCCTTGCCACAATTGTTGCGCTTCATGATCGAGATCATCTCGGGCGCCATCTTGCCTTCGTCCATCAGGCGGCCGACGCGCAGCGAGCCTTGCAGGCCGAGCGCGATTTCCGTTTCCATATCGGCGAGCTTCTTCTGAACAAGCTGGGTCGCAGCCAGCGGCCGACCGAACTGCTTGCGGTCGAGCGTATACTGCCGCGCGCGCTGGAAGCAGTCTTCAGCGGCGCCCATCGCGCCCCACGAGATTCCGTAGCGCGCCCGGTTCAGACAACCGAACGGCCCGGCCAGACCCGACACGTTCGGGAGCAGCGCACTCTCCGGCACCACAACGCCATCCATCACGATTTCGCCGGTGATCGAAGCACGCAGCGAGAGCTTGCCGCCGATCTTCGGGGCGGAGAGACCCTTCATACCCTTTTCGAGGATGAAGCCGCGGATCTGGTTGTCATGTGCGGCCGACTTCGCCCAGACGACGAAGACGTCGGCGATCGGCGAGTTCGAGATCCACATCTTGGAGCCGGTCAGCTTGTAGCCGTCGGCGACCTTCTCGGCGCGGGTCTTCATGCCATCGGGATCGGAACCGGCATCCGGCTCGGTCAGGCCGAAACAGCCGACCCACTCGCCCGTGGCGAGTTTCGGCAGATACTTCTTGCGCTGGGTCTCGTCGCCATACGCATAGATCGGATACATCACCAGCGACGACTGCACGCTGTTCATCGAGCGGTAGCCGGAATCGACGCGTTCGATCTCGCGCGCGACCAGGCCGTAAGCGACATAGCTCGCGTTGGCGCAGCCGTATTCCTCAGGCAGCGTGACGCCGATCAAACCGAGCTCGCCCATTTCGTTGAAGATGGCGCGGTCCGTTTTCTCCTCGCTATATGCCTGCACGACGCGCGGCAGCAGCTTGTCCTGAGCGTAAGCGCGCGCGGTGTCGCGGATCATGCGCTCGTCCTCGGTCAACTGATCGTCGAGCAGGAACGGATCATCCCACTGGAACGTCGCCTTGGCTGGCTTGTCCTTGGTCTGCGGGCGGGCACTCATGACAAAATCCTTTCAGCTTCCGTCTGCTGTTTAAATCACGATAAATCGTCGGCGTCAGGTTGCAAGTGCAAAACCAGTTCCCACTCGCGTGAAGCGAACGTGACACCTAGCCTTCGAACGGTTCGTTGGCGACGATTTCAATGCCAAATCCGGAGAGGCCTTTGTAATCGTGCGTCGATGACGTGAGATGGCGGATCGACGTCACGCCGAGATCGCGCAGGATCTGCGCGCCGACGCCGACTTCGCGCCATTGCCGGTGGCGATCCGCTTCCGCCGAATGATCTTCGGCGATAGGCGCAACCGGCACACCAGCAGCACCGTCGCGCAGATAGACCAGAACACCGCTGCCATTCTTCTTGAAGTGCTCCAGCGCCGAGAGGACGCGGCCCGATCCGAAGAAGATATCCTTCACGATGTTTGGCTTGTGAAACCGCGTGAGAACGTTCTGGCCGTTCCCGACACCCTTGTAGACGAAGGCCACGTGATAGATCGGATCGAACGGCGAACGATAGGCATAGCCGTCCAGTTGTCCGATCGGGCTGTCGACGGTGAAGGTCGAGACACGCTCGATCAGTTTCTCGCGCGCCTGCCGGTAGGAGATCATGTCAGCGATAGTGACACGCTTGAGATTGTGCTGGGCCGCGAACTTCACGACCTGCTCGCCTTTCATCACCGTGCCGTCGTCGTTCATCAGCTCGCTGATGACGCCGACCGGCGGCAGGTCGCATAGCTTGCAGAGATCGACCGCGGCTTCGGTATGGCCCGAACGCAGCAGCACGCCGCCGTCACGCGCGATCAGCGGGAAGATGTGGCCGGGTCGCGCAAAGTCGCTGGCGCCCGCGTTGGGATTGGCCAGCGCCCGGCAGCAGACCGTGCGCTCCTCGGCGGAAATGCCGGTGGTCATGCCGGGCTTGTAGTCGATCGAGACCGTGAAAGCGGTGGTGTGGTTGGAGTCGTTATGGGCGACCATCGGGTCGAGCCGCAGGCGGCGGGCGTTGTCGGCCGTGATCGGCGCACAGACGATCCCTGAGGTATGGCGGATAATGAACGCCATTTTCTCTGCCGTGCACAGCGTGGCGGCGACGATCAGATCGCCCTCGCCCTCGCGATCATCGTCGTCGGTGACCACGACGATCTCGCCGGCAGCAAAGGCTTTCAGAACTTCAGGAATAGGGTGGGCCATGGCGTCATTATACTCTTAATGGGACGCAGATCGTATGGCGCAGGGCGCGGGCCCGCGCAACTGCCCGGTCCACATAGCCGTCATCCACGGGCCTTTGACTGCTCGAAATAAGAGATATGCTCCTGCCAAATCAGGGCAAGGGTCCCGATTTGCTCACAGGGAGCGGATTTTGCAGTTTTAAACGAGCAAAGCTTCCGCATGGCGGAACGCGTCCGGGAGAACCGCCGGCCAGAGCCTTCAGGGCAGGACTTCCCTGCGCTCGCTCAACAGGAGATCCATCTCGGCACGCTTGTCTTCGATCAGGCCGTTGTCGACCGCCTCGATGACCTTGTAGAGCTCCGCGGCGTCGGTGATGCGGGTCACCGTCACGTAGTCCGCTCCGGCGGCATACAGGTCGTTGACGTCGGCCAGCATGTCCGCTGTTGAGACGATCTTCGCGTCCGGATTCATCGAACGCACGTGACGAACGAGCTTCTCGTTGTTAGCACCCTTGAGGAGCGAATCCGGCACACTCAGAATGATAATCTCGGCCTTGCCGACGCCGGCATGCATCAGCGTATCGATGTTGCTGATGTCGCCGTAAATGACATGAATGCCGCGCGCCGTGAGCGTGCGGAACACATTGGGGTTGAAGTCCACCACGCTGATCTGTTCGAGCAGCGATTTGTTCTGCTGCTCGATCTCGCTCAGCAGCGCACTCGCCGCGCGGAAAAAGCCGAGGATGACGATCCGCCGGGCTGCGCCGTGGCCGGCGTCATGTTCGGCGTCGGCAGTCTGGTTATGGTCGAGATCGCGAAACCCCATCCGCTTCAGCGGACCGATAGCCCAGCGGGTGATCGGATCGCTGCGCATGATCACGAAGGTTGAGAGCACCGCGAGAATGACGAACGCGAATGACGCCGCACTCGACGTCTCCGGTGTGATGTGCCCCGCAATGATGCCGGTCTGAATGATGACGAGCGAAAATTCGCTGATCTGCGCGAGATTGAGCGCCGGCAACAGACTGGCGCGCAATCCCTGTTTCATGAAGTAGAGCGGCAGGAATGTCGTAATGACGCGGCTGACCACCGTGAATGCTGCGATGACAAGCGCCAGCCAGATCGTGGACGAACTCGGGATCGGGATCGTCATGCCGAGCGCGACGAAAAACAAAGTAATGAAGAAATCCCGCAGCGTTGTGACCTTCGCCGTCACGTCGAGCGCGTAAGGGAATGTCGACAGCGACACGCCCGCCACCAGCGAGCCCATCTCGCGCGACAGATGAAGCCGCTCGGCGACTTCACCGATCAGGAAGCACCAAGCCAGCGCGCCGAGCATGACGAGTTCGGGGCTGCGCGCGATCTGGTGAAAAATCTTCGGCAGCACGAAGCGGCTGAGGATCATCGCGGTCGCAACCAGAAGTCCGACGCGGCCGATCGACAGCAGGACAATGCTGATCTGGAGATTGGCGAGGCTTGGCTGAACCGCGAGAAACAGGATCGCGAAAATATCCTGGAGCACAAGGACGCCAAGCGTGATGCGGCCCGGCAGCGTATCGAGTTCACGCTTCTCGTAGAGCACCTTGACGATGATGACCGTGCTCGACAGCGCACAGGCGACGGTCAGATAAAGCGCATCGAACCCGCCTCCGCCTCCCAGCGACAAGCCGATAGCGACAAAAAACACGACGCCAAGAAGGCAGGCGCCGATCAACTGGCCGCCGGCGGCGATCAGGATCACGCGGCCCGCCCGGATGATCTTTTTCAGGTCGATTTCCAGCCCGATCATGAACAGCATGAAGATCAGGCCGAGCTCTGAAATCGTGCTGATCGATTCCTGCGACTTGACCCATTTCATCCCGAACGGGCCGATGAGAAATCCGGCGACCAGATAGGCAAGGATCAGGGGTTGCCGGAAAAAGTGAGCGGCAAGACCGAGCACCCAGGCAAACAGGATCGAAAAGGTAATATCGCGAATAAGTTCGTGCATGCCCTCGACCGGTTTGGCAGCATCAAAAAGGGCTGAATCAAGCCTGCGTATAAGGGCCTGAATAACGCCACGAAAGCAATATCCCGGCTGCAATTTGCGCGCTCCCGAAAGGCTTCTCCCGACGCCTTCTGCCGCGATTGCAGGGTCTCACGAGCCGGCAGGCTCCATGCGCAATGAGCGGGTGCAGGCTGCGGGGTTGGTGGTAAGTTTCCACCCTTTGATCGAGACTGGAGGCAACATGCTGGCCAACTCTGAAATGCTGATACGGCTGCTCGCCGCCGCCGCGCTCGGGAGCCTGGTGGGCTTCGAGCGTGAGCGCCTGTTATGGGCGGCAGGCATTCGCACCCACATGCTGGTCTGCGTCGGCTCATGCCTGATCATGATCGTGTCCGCATTCGGATTTGCAGACATTCTCGGCAAGGACCACGTCGTTCTCGACCCGTCGCGTATCGCCGCTCAGGTGGTGTCCGGCATCGGATTTCTCGGGGCTGGATCGATCTTGGCCCGCGGCGAAATCGTCAAGGGCCTGACCACGGCCGCCAGCATTTGGGCTGTGGCGGCGATCGGTCTTGCGGTCGGCGCCTTTACCTTGCAGCCGGTTCTTCCACCGTCATCATCCTGCTCATCCTGGCCGGCATGAAGCCGCTGGAAGAAGCCTACCGCTCACGAAACCAGACATGCCAGCTCAAGATCGAGGTCGACCACGGCAGTCTCACACCGGAGGTATTGAGGGAAGCGCTTGAACTCAGGATCAGCCAGATCAAGCGCTTTCTCGTCGAAAGCCGGAATTCCGAGGGCACCGACGAATTGATGATCCTGCTCAGCAAGGTGTCGTCTCACGACATCGCCACTTTTCCGGAAAAGTTGAAGGAGCTGGATGGTGTCCGCGAAGTGACAATCGTCAAAAAACGCAGGGACCAGAATGGCGGCGCTGCTTGAATAACGGGGCGGTCTGTATAGGTTCCAGCCGGGATTGGGGCTTGAGCAATACAGGCTGGTGATGAACTCAAAATTGAAGCTCTTTTTGGCGCTGGCATTCGCGTTCGGCGGCTGGGCTGCTGCGCATGCCAACGAGGACGCGGCGCCTATCGGTCTGTGGCTCACGGAGAAAGGCGACGCCAGGATTCAGGTCAGCCAATGCGGAAGCGCGCTGTGCGGAAAGGTCGTCTGGCTGCGCGAGGCGATCGATCCCGCAACGGGGCGGCCGCAAACCGATTCGAAGAATCCCAATTCGTCGCTGGCGTCACGTCCGATGATCGGCGTTCAGCTTTTCATCGGAATGCAGGCCGCCGGCCCGGGCCGCTGGGCGGGCCGCATTTATAATGCCGACGACGGCGGCGTGTATGACAGCAAGATCGCCTGGATGGGCCCCAATACGCTGCGCGTGGAGGGATGCCTCGGTGCGATTTGCGGCGGTGAGAACTGGAGCAAGGTCAACGGGCGCTGACGCGCTCGCTTGCGGGCCATGTCGGGCAGATCTGAGCCGCCGCAGACCGTGAGCGGCCTTGGATAGAGCTAAATATCTGATTTATTTGGGAGTTATGGTCGGAGTGGCAGGATTTGAACCTGCGACCCCTGCGTCCCGAACGCAGTGCTCTACCGGGCTGAGCCACACTCCGACATGCGCGCCGGTATAGCCTCGGGTCTCGCAGACCGCAAGAAGCTGTATAAGAAGCTCCAATCCAGCAAAAGCGCCCGTCGGATGCACCCCACGCGATGAAACTTGGTCTGAATACAGCAATGATCTCCGCCGCTGAGGCAGCGGATGCAGCTGCGCCCTGCCTCGAGGGCGGCGGCCTGGTCGCGTTCCCGACCGAGACGGTCTACGGGCTTGGCGCGGACGCCACCAATGCGCGCGCTGTCGCCCGGCTTTATGAGGCGAAGGGCCGACCCTCCTTCAATCCCCTGATCGCGCACGTCGGTGATCTCCACGCCGCGCGACGTATTGCGCGTTTCGACGACAGAAGCCTTCGGCTTGCGGAGGCATTCTGGCCGGGACCGCTGACGCTGGTTCTGCCCAAGGCGCCCGGATGTCCCGTATCCGATCTCGCGACTGCTGGACTTGAGACGATTGCCGTCCGCGTGCCGGCGCATCCGGTCGCGCAAGACATTTTGCGCGCCTTCGGTAAACCCGTGGTCGCACCCTCGGCCAACATCTCGGGGCATGTCTCCCCCACCACAGCAGCGCATGTCTTCGGCGACCTCGCAGGCCGCATCGATCTCATCGTGGACGGCGGACCTGTGTCCGTCGGCGTGGAATCCACTATCGTGGGTTGCTTTGAGGCCCCGATGCTGCTGCGGCCCGGCGGACTTCCCCGAGACGACATCGAGCGCGTGCTCCGCGAAAAACTCGCCCGCATACCGGAAGAAGCCGACGCAGATGAGGCTCAGCCGCTGGCGCCGGGCATGCTGGCCTCTCACTATGCGCCCCGCACGCCGGTGCGGCTCAACGCGCGTCAACTTGAAGCCGGCGAAGTCTTGTTGGCGTTCGGGCCTCGCATGATTCCAGGCACCGGCGGCGCGAGCGTCATGAATTTGTCAGAAGCTGGCGATCTGGTGGAGGCCGCAGCGAATCTTTTCGGTTATCTTCGCGAACTCGATGCGGGAGGTTCCCGCGCCATCGCCGTGATGGCGATTCCCGACGAGGGTCTCGGAGAGGCCATCAACGACCGGTTGCGCCGGGCGGCGGTGCCGCGAAGCTGAATCACAATAAGATTTCGACAAAGAAAAAGAACATGAACATCGTGCAACCACCGCGTTCCACCTTGCCGCCTGAGTTACTGGCGCGCTTCGCCGCGATCGTCGGCGAGAAGTATGCTGTGACGGATCCGCATGAAGCTGCGCCGTATCTCACCGAGGAACGCGGGCTGTTTCAGGGCCGCTCGCCGCTCGTGCTCCGGCCGGGCTCGACGGCGGAAGTCTCGGCGATCTGCAAGCTCGCCACTGAGACGAAAACCGCACTGGTGCCGCAGGGCGGCAATACGGGACTCGTCGGCGGGCAAACGCCGCACAATGGCGAGGTCGTGGTCTCCACACGGCGGCTCGACAAGATCCGCGCGGTCGACACCCAATCCAATGCCATGACGGTCGAAGCCGGCGTCATTCTCGCCAACGCACAGCAGCGCGCAGCGGATGCGGACCGGCTGTTCCCGCTCTCGCTCGGCGCGGAAGGCAGTTGCACCATCGGCGGCAACCTTTCCACCAATGCCGGCGGCATCGCGGCGCTAGCCTACGGCGTCGCCCGCGATCTCGTGCTTGGACTCGAAGTCGTACTCGCCGACGGACGCATCATGCACGGCCTGTCGAGCCTCAAGAAGGACAACACCGGCTACGACTTGCGTGATCTTTTTGTCGGCGCAGAAGGCACGCTCGGCATCGTCACTGCTGCGACGCTGAAGATGTTTCCGAGGCCGCATTCCGTTGAGACTGCATTCGCGGCCATCGACTCGCCCGCCGATGCGCTTACACTGCTGGATACTTCCAGAAACATCGCCGCGGGAAGCCTCACCAGCTTCGAGTTGATCCCGCAGATCGCCATCGACTTCGTGGTGAAGCACGGCCCCTCAATCCGCGCGCCGATGACCGAGCGGCATCCGTGGTACGTGCTGATGGAAATCTCGTCGCCGCGAGATGACGCACGCGACACGATCGAAGCCATCCTGACCAAGGGCATGGAAGAAGGCATCGTCAACGACGCGGTGATCGCTGCTAATCTCGATCAGCGCACTGCGTTCTGGAAACTGCGCGAGGTGATTTCACCGGCGCAAAAGCCTGAAGGCGGGTCGATCAAGCATGATATCTCGGTGCCGGTTGCCGCCGTACCGGATTTTCTCGCCGAAGCCGACACAGCCGTAACCAAGCTCATTCCCGGCGCGCGTCCGTTCGCATTCGGCCATCTTGGCGACGGCAACATCCACTATAATGTCAGCCAACCCGTCGGCGCGGACACCGCGGCATATCTGGAGCGCTGGCACGACATGAACGACGTCGTGCATGCCGTGGTCGCGAAACATGGCGGATCGATTTCCGCTGAACACGGCATCGGCGTGCTGAAGCGCGATGAGCTGCCGCATGTGAAGGATCCGGTCGCGCTCGACATCATGCGGTCGATCAAGCATCTGCTCGACCCGCTGAACATCATGAATCCGGGCAAGGTGCTTTGATGGATTCTTCAACGAGTTCCACGAGCGCGCTCGCCGTCGGCAGCGCCGAAGATGCTGACATTCCTGCAATCATCGCGTTGTGGGAACGTTGCGAACTAACGCGGCCCTGGAACGAACCGCACGCCGATATTGTACGAGCGCGGGGCAAAACCAACTCCGAGGTTCTGGTGGGCCGCAACGGCCAGACCATCGCCGCGACCGTCATGGTCGGACACGACGGGCATCGCGGCTATTTCTATTACGTCGCGGTCGATCCGGATCAACGCATGAAGGGATATGGCCGCGCCATCATTGCGGCTGCCGAAGACTGGCTGCGCGAGCGTGGCATCGAGAAACTTCAGTTGATGGTCCGGCCCGGCAACACGCACGCCCAGGCATTCTACGAAACGCTCGACTTCGAAGAACAGGAGCGCATCATCTACGCGAAATGGCTCGATGGCCGCGAGATGACGCCCTGACCGCGGCTCCCCCGGCAAGTTTTAAAGGTAACTATATGAGCGTGAGCGACCGCATTCGCATCAAAGACATCCGCCTGCTCTCTGACAATAAGTACAAGCTACGAATAACAACCTTCGACTGGCGGCGCTCCAGCGGCGAATGGCAGACACAGCATCGCGAGACCTTCGATCGCGGCGATGGTGTCGCGATTCTTCCCTATAATCTTGCGCAGCGGACCGTGCTCCTGATCCGTCAATTCCGCTATCCCACTTATGCCAACGGGTACGATGGCCTGCTGGTCGAAGCGCCGGCCGGCTCGCTGGACGATGCAGCACCGGAGGCGCGTGTTCGCTCCGAGGCAGAAGAAGAGATCGGCTATCGCCTTGGCCCCATCCAAAAGATCTTCGAAGCCTTCACCAGTCCGGGCGCGGTCACGGAAAAACTCCATTTCTTCATCGCCGAATATCAGCCCGACATGAAGATCGGAAACGGCGGCGGTCTTGCCGATGAAGGCGAGGACATCGAGACGCTCGAACTGCCGTTCACCGAAGCGTTCGCGATGATCGCAGATGGCCGGATCGTCGATGCGAAGACGATCATGCTGCTGCAATATGCAGCACTGCATGTTTTCCGCGGGCAATCGGTAGGCTGATGCGCTGCGCTTTAAAAAAGCGAACCCTGCCCATCGTCCGGTTTTGCTGAAGGAGTCTTCGGCCGCGCCGCCGCCTTTGCAACCGTCCTGCTGTCCGCCCGCATTTTCTTCTCAAGCATCGCTTCGGCCTCTGCCCCCTCCGCGCTAAACGGCAGGATCAAATCCGCGCTGTCATTGGCGACGCGATTTACGGCGGTCGAAACCTCGTGCCAGACAAATGTTCCGGCGGGAGGCGCGGTTAGCAATTCCATCACGCCCTCCGCGTCGGTGGCGTTGCCATCGAGCCACAGATCGAAGTCGCGCGGCTCGATCGTCACCGGAACGCGCTCATGCAACGCAGTCATCTCCGGGGCGGCCGCTGCGGTGACGATAGCGACGGTGTCGACCTCCTCGCCGTTCGGTCCCGTCCAGGTTTCGGCAACGCCAGCAAAGGCAATCGGCTGGCCGTCGCGCCGGCGAATATAGAACGGCCGTTTACGCGTGGATGACGCCTGCCATTCATAGTATCCGTCCGCCGGAAGCAGGCACCGCCGCCGCCTGACGGCGTTCCGGAACGACGGCTTTTCCAGAACGGTCTCGGAACGCGCATTGATGACCAGCGCGAATTTGCGGGGATCCTTCACCCATGACGGCAGAAAACCCCAGCGCATCAGCTTGAACTGACGGACGCCGTTTTCGAGGATAACCACCGGCACCGGCTGGGTCGGGGCGACGTTATGGCGGGGCGGGAAATTCGGCTGCTCGCCATAGGCAAACAGCCGGCGCAATGCCTCCGGCGAAGAGATGATGACATATCGCCCGCACATGAAATGACTCGGTGCAAATACCTAAACGACGTAAAATGACGGATAAGCAGAACTTGTTCAGTCCCCTTTAACCTCGGATGCCCAAACATCCATGGCAATGTCGAATCCAGCCCCGCAACCAAAATCCACAACTGACGATGAGAGTGGCCCGTCAGGGGCGGATACGCGTGCGCGGCGCCTGCTTGAGGCCAACATCAATCCCCGTACCGGGCTCGCCACCGATTATCTGAATCATTTCAACGAGGCGATCATGCTCCTCGAAATGATCCCGGATATCCCCGAATGCGTGGACGACTTCCTTGGCTGGCGGCCACAGAGCTATCGCGAGCACTTTGCGGCGTCGCATTTCAGCGCCCGGGAGCTTGCCATCAGCGCCTATGATTCGAGTGAGCCCGCAGTCCGCACCGAATTCGACAATATCACCACCACGATGACCTCGATCCTGACGACGGTTGGAGCGGCCATGCGCCAGGCACGGCATGTCGAGACCCGCGCCGTCCTCGCCGAGCAGGCGGCGGGCTGGGTCAAACCGCTCGTCACACTGGCAGGTTCCGTCATCAACGGCGGTAACGATGCCGGCGACGTCGACCTCATCATGAACGAGTGACCGTGACCGGCGTCCCCCACACTGGCCCGCAGCTCGCCGTCAGCGCCGGCATTTTCCGGGATGGCAAGATCCTGCTGGTCCGCCGCGCCCGCGAACCGGCCAAGGGCGTCTATACCTTTCCCGGCGGCCGGGTGGAATTCGGCGAAAGCCTGACCGAGGCGCTGGCGCGCGAGGTCCGGGAAGAAACCGGTCTCGCCATCGAGATCGTCAGCCTGATCGGCTATCGCGAGGCGCTGCCGGCGCGGACCGGCGGCCACGGCCATTTCGTCATCCTGCCGTTTGCCGCCCGCTGGGTCGCGAATGAAATCGCGCTCAACGACGAACTGGACGACGCCCGGTGGCTAACCCCCGGCGCACTGGGCGGCCTGCCGATCACCCACGGGCTGGAAGACACCATCCGCTCCGCCTGCGCCATCGTTGGGATTTAAGCCCGCCACCCGCGCCCTGCCTTGCTTCCGGCCCGTTGAACGGGCATATGCGGCCTTCATGCTGAAGCGGATTTTCGCAGTTTTTCTGGTGGTCGCAGTGGCTGGTCCGGTCTCGGTCCGGGCCCAGGACGCGGCTGCGCCGTTCGACGGCGACCTGCAAAGGCTGGCCGAAATCCTCGGCACCCTGCATTACCTGCGCGGAATCTGCGGCACCAATGAAGGCCAGAAATGGCGTTCCGAAATGCAGGCGCTGGTCGATGCCGAAACCCCAAGCGGCGAGCGCCGCAGCCGCATGATCGCGAGCTTCAACCGCGGATATAACGGGTTCCAGCAGACCTACCGGACCTGCACACCCGCGGCGAACGTCGCCATCCGCCGCTACCTGGAAGAAGGCTCGAAAATCTCGCGGGATCTGACGGCGCGCTACGCCAACTGAATTTTCCACTGAATTTTCTTGGGACAGTTTTCCGGCGATGCGGCGAAAACGCTGCAAATAGTGGGCTAACTTGCCTTCGCCGCGTTAACCTTTCCTAAAGAACCGCCTCGCGGCCCTTGCCCTGCATGCTAATGATTTGCGCAGTTTCAATCGCGCCCGACTCGCGTTCACAGGTCATTTGATTTCATGTCGCATCCTTCCCATTGGACATCCGCTCACGGCCTTTTGCCCGATCAGGATCAGAAGCGCGCCGCCCTCAATTATCTCAACGAGGCTTGGGCGGAAGCGCGTCACGATGGCGTCGATGGCGATTGTCTGGCGCAGGCGAGCCTGTTCGCCGCGTTCGCGGAACTCGTCAGCACCTACGGCGAAGATGCGGTGGCGAAGTTTGTGGAAGGCCTCGCCGGCCGCATCCGCAGCGGCGAATTTTCGGTGGTCGAGTTCAGACAGTAAATCCGCCGCCCTTTCCGATTCGATTTTCAAACAGCCACACCAATGCGTTCTCACGCCACGCGTGAGTTGCGCTTTTAGTTCTGCCCCAACGCGAGGGGCATGGAGCGCCGCGAGGCGCACCTTGTCTTGTTTCGCTCCCGGCATCGCTTGCGACACGATAAAACCCGGAAGCGCATCGCCTCACGGCGCTCCATCAGCGGCGATTTTTGAGCCAGGGACCGTACTTCCGGGACAGGACAAGCGCGCATCGCGCCTTTGATCCGGCCGGCTTTCGCCGGCCTTCATCCTGTCCTCGTCCAGCCGCGAACGGCAGAGCCACATAGTTGGCCCGGACGGTCAACCCCGGCCTTCCGGACGGTGTGGGTGCGAACCACATCGCGCAGACGCCGCATCCCGCTCCGCTTCAAAAGCGCCCTCGAGAAGCGCCCCTCACGAACAGGACGATAGAGAATATATTCCTAGGCGACAAAATGTCAAGTGGGATGCATAAACTTGCCACAGCACGGATGAGCGAAGCGAACTGCACAGCTTGACTTAAGGAATAAAATCCTATATGCCATATCCGTGCAATCGGATGAGGCTGTGATGAACTCGTTACTGGAACTCAAGCGACAATTGGCGGAGCTGCGATACGAATTCACAACCATAAGATCGGAGGTGAAATATCGAAAGCTGATGCGAGCGCTAGCGGCGGGTTTCAAATACGATCCGGATCAGCCACGCGAACCAGCGGGTAGCCCCAATGGTGGCCGTTGGACCAGCGCAGGCGGTACGGCCAACGAACGCATGAATGACACTGATAGCTCTGTGGATTTACTGACGATCGCAAGCAAACCTTCGGCGGCGTTCTGCTGGAATCAGCTTCAGATTGATGAATTATTTTGTAGCGCACGGTCTCCCGCGCCGCGCCGGGCTTCGTGTCGCCGGCAGGCAATGGAGCGCTACGCGAATTGTTTGACCGGAAAGCCGCTTCCACCGCTCAATTTTTGAGGCCAGATCGATGAAGATTATTGCAAGAACCTTGAAGATACGAAGCGGCGCATCTGACTTGGATGTTTCCATCAACGTGTCTGCACCAGAACGCGCCGAAACAGACTGGATCTGCCGGTTTGAAATCGGGTGGCCAGAGGAAACGGCGAAACGACATGCAACGGGCATCGATTCTGTGCAGGCTCTTCTTTTCGCGATGCAAATGATCGGCGCGGAAATTTACGCCAGCAAGTATCACGAAGCTGGGGAACTTGTTTGGATGGAGCCAGGTCGAGGTTATGGCTTTCCTGTTCCAAACAGTATCCGCGACATGCTTGTCGGCGACGATGCAAGATATGGCGGATGATGGTGAAACTCGCCTAGTGGCGCGCCGCCACCCTCACATGCGTCTGAAGCTGCGCCACCGCATACCGGCACCCTACGCCTTCAGCGTTTCCAGAAACCGCACCGTCTCGCCGGTCGATGGCGTCGCGAGTTCACCCTGCCACATCACGCGCTTGCCGCGTATGAGCGTGCCGACCGGCCAGCCTTTCACCTTCACCCCGTCATAGGGTGTCCAGCCCGCACGCGAGGCGACCCACTTGTTGGTGATGGTCTCTTCGCGCTTCAGATCGACAATGGTGAAGTCGGCGTCGTAGCCCGCCGCGATGCGGCCCTTGCAGGCGATGTTGAACAGCCGCGCCGGTCCCGCGCTGGTGAGATCGACGAACCGCGCCAGCGACAGCTTTCCCGCATTCACATGATCCAGCATGATCGGCACCAGCGTCTGCACGCCGGTCATGCCCGATGGCGATGCCGGATAGGTCTTGTCCTTCTCTTCCAGCGTGTGCGGTGCATGGTCTGAGCCCAGCACGTCGATGATGCCCTGCTCGATGCCGCGCCAGATGCCGTCACGGTGGCTGGCGTCACGCACCGGCGGATTCATCTGCGCCCGCGTGCCGAGGCGCTCATAGGCCTCCGGCCCGGCAAGCGTGAGATGATGCGGCGTCGCCTCGCAGGACGCGACGTCCTTGTGGTCGCGCAGATATTCGATCTCCTGCTTGGTCGAGATGTGCAGCACATGGATGCGCTTGCCGGTTTCCCGCGCCAGCCTCACCAGCCGCCGCGTCGCGATCAGCGCTGCATCCTCGTCGCGCCAGACCGGATGCGAGCGCGGATCGCCTTCGATGCGCAGATGCTTGCGATCGTTGAGGCGGTATTCGTCCTCGGCATGAAACGCGGCGCGGCGGCGGATCACCTTGAAGATGCGCCGCAGGCTGTCGTCGTCCTCCACCAGCAGCGAGCCGGTGGATGAGCCGATGAACACCTTCACTCCGGCGCAGCCGGGCGCGCGTTCGAGATCGGGCAGATGATTGACGTTCTCGCGCGTGCCGCCGATGAAGAACGCGTAGTCGCAGTGCATCCGGTGATGCCCGGCCTTCACCTTCGCGGTGAAGGCTTCTTCAGTCACCGTCAAAGGATTCGTGTTCGGCATTTCGAACACGGCGGTGACGCCGCCCATCACGGCGCTGCGCGAGCCGGTTTCCAGGTCTTCCTTGTGGGTCAGACCGGGCTCGCGGAAATGCACCTGCGTGTCCATGACGCCGGGCAGGATATGCAGCCCCTTGCAGTCGATCACCTCGCCCGCACTGGCGCCGCCAAGCGAACCGATCTCCGCGATGCGGCCCTCGTTAATGCCGATGTCCCGAACGCCTTCGCCATCCTGATTGACGACGGTGCCGGATTTTAGAATCACATCAAATGTCTGGGCCAAGTCTGTAAACTCGTCGGGTGTGGGGCTGATTCTGCGCGTCCAGTGCGGTCGCGTAGGCCTTGTTGTCCGCACTCTAGCGCCTTACGTTCCCATGTAACAACTGATGGGCAAATGTCCCCAAAGAACTTCGAGAAATCCCGAGAAAACCCCATGAAAGCAGCGTTTCTGCCGGATCGCGGCGTGGTCAAGGTCAGCGGCGAGGACGCCCGTAAATTCCTGGACGGGCTCGTGACCACGAATGTCGAATTGGTCCAGCCCGGGATTGGCCGGTTCGGCGCGCTGCTGACGCCGCAGGGCAAGATCATCGCGGACTTTCTGGTGACCGAAGCGCCCGAGGCCCATGGCGGCGGATTCGTGTTCGACGTTCCGCTCGCGCTGGCGCAGGCCTTCGCCACCAAACTCGGCTTCTACAAACTGCGCGCGAAAGTGACGGTCGAAAATATCTCGTCACAACTCGGCGTGCTGGCGGTGTGGGACGGCGTTCCGCTCAAAAAGCCGGACCTTGCCTTCGAGGACCCGCGCGATCCGCAGCTTGGCTGGCGGATTTTTGTCCCCGACGATCTTCTTGACGAGACAGCTGCGGCCATCGGCGCGGAACTCGTCGAGAGTGAAGCCTACGAGGCCCACCGCATCGCCTGCGGTGCGCCGCGCGGCGGCTTGGATTTCATCTATGGCGACGCGTTCCCGCACGAAACCAATATGGACCGGCTGCACGGCGTCGATTTCGACAAGGGTTGCTTCGTCGGACAGGAGGTCGTCTCACGCATGCAGCATCGCGGCACCGCGCGGACGCGGACCATCCGCGTCAAGCTTGCAGGCTCGGTCCCCGAGATCGGCCTGCCTGTGAATGCCGGCGAGAAAACTGTCGGCACCATGGGCTCGTCCGCCAACGGTCTCGGGCTGGCGCTGCTGCGGATTGATCGCGTGGCCGATGCGCTGGAGGCCGGGTTGACGCTGACCGCCGGCGGGCTCCCGCTCAGCCTTGTCGCGCCGGACGACATCAAGGCCGCGCCGTCGAAAGCATCCGCATGAGAAGCGCGCGCCTGCATGACGACGGTCTGCATCGCTGCCCGTGGCCGGGCGAAGATCCGCTCTACATCGCCTATCACGACACCGAATGGGGCGTGCCGGAGTACGACGACCGCGCGCTGTTCGAGAAGCTGATTCTCGACGGCTTTCAGGCCGGACTGTCGTGGATCACGATCCTGCGCAAGCGCGACAATTTCCGCAAAGCCTTCGACGATTTCGAGCCGTCCAAGATCGTGCGCTACAGCGACAAGAAGATCGCCGCGCTGATGAACGACGCCGGCATCGTGCGCAACCGCGCCAAGATCGAAGGCACGGTGAACAGCGCGAAGGCCTATCTGAAGATCATGGAGGAAGGCCCGGGATTTTCGGCCTTCCTGTGGGATTTCATGGACGGCAAGCCCAAGGTCAACCAGTTCAAGACCACCGCATCGGTGCCAGCCGCAACGCCGGTCTCGACGAAAATGTCGAAAGAGCTGGTCGCCCGCGGCTTCAAGTTCGTGGGACCGACGATCGTTTACGCCTTCATGCAGGCCACCGGCATGGTCAACGACCATCTCGTTGCGTGCCATTGCCATGATAAGTGCGGCAAGATGAAAAAGCCGCCGCGCGTCAAATCAAAATGACTGCCAGGAAGCCACCTCCATCCAAAACGATGGGGCGCGCATGGCAGCGCATGCTGTCGGGCCGCCGCCTTGATCTGCTTGATCCCTCGCCGCTCGATATCGAGATCGAGGACATCGCGCATGGTCTCGCGCGCGTCGCGCGATGGAACGGGCAGACCCACGGCGCGCACATCTTCTCGGTGGCGCAGCACACGCTGCTGGTCGAAGCCGTGCTGCGCAAGCAGACTCCGCGCGTCGATCATCGCGTGCGGCTGGCGGCGATGCTGCACGACGCGCCGGAGTACGTCATCGGCGACATGATCTCGCCGTTCAAGGCGGTGATCGGCGGCTCCTACAAGGTCGTCGAAAAGCGGCTCCTGTCCGCGATCCATATTCGCTTTGGGTTGCCGGCAATCCTGCCCGCCGAGATCGAGGGACAGATCAAGGCCGCCGACATGGGCGCCGCCTATCTCGAGGCGACGCACCTTGCCGGCTTCGGCGAAGCCGAGGCCAAGCGCCTGTTCGGCCGCGACCCCAAGCTGCCTGCGCCGACCGAAAAGGACTATGTGACGCCTTGGTCCGCCGGACGGGCCGAAAAGCAGTTCCTTGCGCGATTCAAGACCTTGCTGGGTTAGTCCGCACGTTGGCGATCCGCCGGGGGGCGGCCTATAATGGCGGCCAACAGAAGGACCGCCATGATTCACGTCTGCTCGCTCGCCGCCCTGCCCGCCACCGTCGAGGCCACCGGAGCACGCCACGTCCTCACCGTGATGGCCAGGGTTGATCAGGTGGTGCGGCCCGCGTCGATCCTCGAAGCCAACCACCTGCGCATCCAGATGGACGACATCAACGAACCTGCGGATGGGTTCATCGTACCGTCGCACGAACATATCGAGCAGGCGCTGGCGTTCATCCGCAAGTGGGACCGCGCAGCACCCATGGTCATCCATTGCTATGCCGGGATCAGCCGCTCCACCGCGAGCGCGTTCATGGCGGTCTGCGCGCTCAACCCGTCCCGCGACGAATTCTCCATCGCACGGCAGATGCGCGCCGCATCGCCGACCGCGTATCCCAACCGCCTGATCGTCACGCTGGCGGACAAGGTGCTGGGCCGCAACGGGCGGATGGTCCGCGCACTCGACTCGATGGGTCCGGGCAACATGAGCATCGAGGGCAAGCCATTCCGCGTGGAGATCGAATGAGAGCGATCCGGTCTCCGACGATCGCAGCCATGACCGAGCCGAGATGACCGAGAAGATTCTCACGCCGATCGAAATCGGGCTGACGGCGGCCATCGTGTCCATCGAGGGCAACGAGCCGCTGATCCTGACCGCATCCGGCGGCGACGGCGACGAACTCGCAGGTCTGCCGTTCGGCCCGTTCGACGCGGTCGCTCATCGGACGCTGGAGATTGGCCTGCGGTCATGGGTGGAGGAACAGACCGGCCTGCGGCTCGGATATGTCGAACAGCTCTATACGTTTGGCGATCGCGGCCGCCATGCGCAACGCGGCGATACCGATGCCCATGTTGCCTCCGTCGGCTATCTCGCACTGACGCGCGCCGCCGACAACACCTCCAAGCCGCAGGTCGCGGGCGCGACGTTTGAGCCGTGGTATCGCTATTTTCCGTGGGAGGACTGGCGCGACGCGCGGCCAGCCATCATCGAGAAAGATATCCTTCCCGCCCTTGAAACCTGGGCCGCGCAATCCGAACAGCCGAATGCCGCACGCGCACTGGCGCGCAGCGACCGGGTCCGGCTTTATTTCGGCACGCAGTGGGACGAAGAGCGCGTGCTCGATCGCTACGAACTGCTTTACGAGGCTGGTCTGATCGAGGAATCCCGCCGTGATGACCGGCCCGCCGCGCTGGCGCGCAAATCGCTGCCTGCGCTCGGCACGCCGATGCGCTTCGATCATCGGCGCATTCTGGCCACCGCCATCGCAAGATTGCGCGCCAAGCTGAAATATCGTCCGGTGGTGTTTGAACTTCTTCCCTCCGAGTTCACACTAACGGACTTGCAGCGGACCGTTGAGGCAATATCGGGGCGTCATTTGCACAAACAGAATTTTCGCCGTCTGGTGGAAAATGGCGCGCTGGTCGAACCGACCGGCGAGATGTCCACCCAGACCGGCGGACGGCCTGCCGCGCTGTTTCGTTTCCGCCGCGAGGTGTTGCAGGAGCGGCCTGCGCCGGGATTGCGCGTGCGCGGCCGCCGCTAGAATTTGAACAAGGCTGTCAGGTCACCGAGACAGCAACAAAATTTCCGCGTGATCTGAAGTCGGCCGCTCATGCGCCGGCGGATCGCGCAAGGAGGACCAATGGAATTCATCGCGCTGGTCATTGCACTCATCGCTTTCATTTGGGCCCGCAAGGCCAATAACCGCTCGCAGGAACTCAACGCGCGGCTGGCATTACTTGAGGCGTCGCTCGCACGCGGCGCGCGTCCTTCAGCATTGCCATCGGATACGCCGGTCGCACCGCCGATCGTCCCCGAGACAACGGCATCATCGGAAGCGACCACAAGCGAGAGGTCTCCATCAACGCCGCCGCCATTGCCTCCGGCTGGATCGCGCTATCGCGAGACCGTTGACGGCGCCATTCCTGAAACACCGGGAGCACCTGCCGCTGCAAGCGGACCTGGACTCGAAGAACGCCTCGGGACCCGCTGGGTGGTGTGGGTCGGCGGATTGACGCTAGCGCTTGGCGGCGTATTTCTCGTCAAGTACTCCATCGAAGCAGGCCTGCTTGGTCCCGGCACCCGCGTTCTGCTAGGCGGCCTGTTCGCGCTGGCGCTGCTCGCCACCGGTGAATACGCGCGGCGCAAGGAGGATCTGTCCTCGATCGCGCCGCTGCCGATGGCCAACATCCCGGCGATCCTCACCGCCGCCGGTACAGCGGTCGCATTCGCGACGGTCTATGCGTCCTATGCGCTCTACGGTTTCCTCTCGCCGCCTGTCGCCTTCGTTCTCCTCGGCGCAGTTGCGCTCGGCACCCTCGCCGCGGCGCTGCTGCACGGTCCTGCACTCGCGGGGCTCGGCGTCGTCGGCGCATTCGTGACGCCGGTGCTGGTGTCGTCGGACAAACCGGACTACTGGGCGCTCTATATCTATATCGCCATCGTGACCGCAGCGGCCTTCGGCCTTGCTCGAATTCGCCTGTGGCGCTGGCTGGCTGTCACCACGATTGTGTTCGGCGCGTTCTGGATGCTGTTCGACATTGCCCGCCCCCATACGCTCGGCCCTCAAGCATTCGATATCATCGCAAGCTTCGCACTTGCCGCGTTGCTGGTGGTCGCCGGATTCATGTTCGGTCCGTCGGCTGAACAGGGTCGTGTCGAGCCGGTGTCTTCGATTTCGCTGGGCGTGTTCCTGTTCGGCGCAACGGCGCTGGTCCTCATCAACAACCATGCCGACCCCGCCATGATCGTGTTCACATTGCTGGTCGCGGCCACCTTCGCCATCGCGTGGCGTGCGGAGAGCGCCACCGGCGCAATCGCTGCAGCCGCGCTGTTCGTCTTCGCCGTGTTTGCCGAATGGGCGATCCGCGCCAATCCCGAACTCACCGTGATGCCCGGCGGCGCGATGCCCGGCATCGGCACACGGGCCGACGAAGGCTCGATCAACATGCATCTGATGACGGCGGCGGGCTTCGGCGTGGCGTTCGGCGCGGCCGGTTTTCTTGCGCAGGGCCGCTCGATCAGCGCGATTATTCCCGTGATCTGGGCAGCCGCCGGCGTGTTCACGCCGCTCGCGCTGCTGGTCGCGCTCTACGCGCGCATCGCGCATCTCGACCGGTCGATTCCGTTCGCGATCATTGCCATTGCACTGGCCGGTGCGTTTGCTGCGGCGACCGAGCTTCTGACCAAGCGTGACGCACGTCCGGGCCAGATGATCGCAACGGCCTTGTTCGCCACCGGCACGCTCGCAGCGCTGGCGCTAGCCTTCACATTTGCGCTTGAAAAGGGCTGGCTCACCATCGCGCTGGCGCTGATGTCGCTCGGCACCGCATGGATTTCCATGAAGCGGCCGATCCCGTTCCTGCGTTCGCTCGCGGCGATCCTCGCCGGCATCGTGGTGCTGCGGGTCGGTTACGAGCCGCGCATTGCCGGCAACGATGTCGGCACCACGCCGATCTTCAACTGGCTTCTGCTCGGCTATGGCATTCCGGCAGCGTCATTCTGGCTCGGCAGCATCTTCCTGCGCCGGCGCGGCGACGACGCCCCGCTGCGCAGCGTCGAAGCTGCCGCGATCCTGTTCACGGTGCTGCTGGCGTTCACGGAGATTCGCCACTTCATCAACAATGGCGACATCTACAGCGCATCGTCGAGTCTGGTCGAGGTTGGTCTGCAGGTCTGTGTCGCGCTTGCCATGGCAATCGGGCTTGAGCGGCTTCGGGTGCGAACGGGCAGCGTCATCCACAACATCGGCGCACTGCTGCTGACATGGTTCGCGGGTCTCGCGATCTTGTTCGGGCTGTTCTTTATCGCCAACCCGGCGATCTGGAGCATCGAGATCGTCGGAACCTTCATCAATCCGCTGATCCTCGGCTACGCGATCCCGGCCATTCTCGCGCTGCTGTTGTCGTATGCCGTGGCGGGCCGCCGCGCCGCGGCCTATGCCAACACCATCGCAGGCGGCGCGCTGATCCTTGCGCTGGCCTACATCACGCTGGAAATCCGCCACCTCTATCACGGGCCATACCTGAACAGCTTCCGCACCTTCGACGCCGAGCAGTACACCTACTCGGTGGCGTGGCTCGCCTTCGGCGTCGTGCTGCTCGGGCTTGGCCTGCTGCTGCCGTCGCAGCGCGCGCGGCTTGCGTCGGCGGTGATGATCGCCGTCACCATCCTGAAAGTGTTCCTGATCGACATGTCGAACCTGACCGGAGCCTACCGGGCGTTCTCGTTCATCGGTCTCGGACTGGTGCTGGTCGCGATCGGATGGCTGTATCAGCGCATCCTGTTCAAGCAAACGAAAACGCCGCCGGCTGCAAACAGCACGGCGGCGTGATCGGTATTCTGAAAGCGAAGATTACTCGCTGGCGGAACGGCGCAGCTCAAGCGCCGCCGGTTCGCTGTGCGATGCTGGGCGCACCTCGGCACGTGCGGAGGCGTCAGCGGTTTGTCCCGGTGCGCGCAGCGAGCGCGGACGCGAGATCGAACGTGCAAGGAAGACGCGCGCATTGCCGTGGCGGCGGAAGTCGCAATAGGCGAAGCCGAGGCCGGAGACCGATCCACGGAAGCTGACATTGTCGGTCTTGTTCAGATTGAAGCACGGCTCGAACGGGATGCCCTTGATCGAAGCGCAAATCTGCTGGCCGCGGACCTGAAGCGTGTTGGACGGCAGCCGCATGTTGCGAGCCTGAGGCGTCCCGCTGAACTGCACTGCGCCGGCCGCCGCGCCATCGTCCGTGATCTTGCCGACGCCCCTGGTGCCGTCGAAGCAGGTGAAGGCGAACATCTTGTTGGCGACGAACTTGCGCGCCTCGTCGGCGTTCAGGGTTTCCGCCAACACCGGAGCCGCAACCGAACTGGCAAGAAGGGCTCCAAAAACGATGCGCACGAGCATGCGAGCTACTCCAACTGACTGAACTTGCGGATCCGGAAAACCAGCCCGGGCGAAGCGCCGGGCGGTTTATCCCTTAACCCGCTGATTACCATACGAACCATGGCAACATTGGAGCACCATGGTTTGCAAAGTCTGAACGTCCTCAGGAAATTCTCACCACCGTTCGGCCACGAAGCTGGCCTGCAAGAATTCTCGGGCCGGCGTCGAGCACATCAGCGAGGCCGATTTCGGTAGTTATTTCAGCAAGTTTCACAGGGTCGAGGTCCTTCGCGAGCCGCGCCCAGGCTGCCTTGCGCGGGCCAATCGGGCACATCACGGAATCGATGCCCAAAAGGCACACTCCGCGCAAAATGAAAGGCGCGACCGACGACGGCAGATCCATACCGGCGGCAAGGCCGCACGCGGCAATCGCCCCGCCGTACTTCGTCATCGACAGCAGATTCGCCAAAGTGGTGGACCCGACGCTGTCGATGCCGCCCGCCCAGCGCTCCTTGGCCAGCGCCTTCGCGGGACCGGACAGTTCGTTGCGGTCGATGATCTCCGCCGCGCCGAGGCCGCGCAGATAATCGTGTTCGGCCGCGCGCCCGGTCGAGGCGATGACATGAAAGCCGAGCTTGGAGAGCAGCGCCACGGCCACCGAGCCGACGCCGCCCGCAGCACCGGTGACGACCACCGGGCCATCCTTCGGCGCGAGACCGTGTTTCTCCAGGGCGAGCACCGACAGCATCGCGGTAAAGCCCGCCGTGCCGATCGCCATCGCCTGCCTCGTGGTCATGCCGTCAGGCAGCCGCACCAGCCAGTCGCCCTTCACGCGCGCCTTCTCGGCATAGGCGCCGAGATGCGTCTCGCCGAGGCCCCAGCCGGTGGAGATCACCTTGTCGCCGGGCTTCCAGCCGGCATGCGACGACTCGAGAACGGTGCCTGCGAAATCGACGCCGGCGATCATCGGAAAGCGGCGCACCACCGGGGATTTTCCGGTGATGGCGAGCCCATCCTTGTAATTCACGGTGGACCACTCAACGGCGACGGTGACGTCGCCGTCCATCAGCTCCGCCTCGTCGAACTGCGTCAGCGCCGCGATGGTGCCTTTCTCGGCCTTGTCGATCCTGATTGCCTTGAAGGTTGCCAAGCCCGTTCTCCGTTTCTTCTGCGATTGATCCTAGTGTCCTGAATCCGAAGTTCGCTTCACTCTGCGGCACGCTCTTGAGCGAACTTCGGATTCAAAAGGACACTAGAAATTATGATTCTAGTGTGGTCTCGGTTCGCAAGTCCGCAAATGGACGTGCTGAGAAAATGTTGCGGACTTGCGAACCACACACTAGCTCCTGATTGGATCGTCCGGTCCAATTTGCCAAGCGCATTTCCACCATGCGGAAATATTCGGCCGCGCATCTGGCGCAGACGATGGCGACCTGTTATATTTGTTTTGCTCGTTATGAGAATAAGTAAGGTTCATACGAGCTAGGGAGTGCGGATCCGCTCAGGCCGTCATCCCTATAAGAAACCAGAGTTTGAAACGCCGGCCCAAAAGGCCGGATTTCTCAAAGCCCATATATGCTCAAAATGAGTATATGTGACTAGCCAAGGGAGGCTGCGATGCCGATCTCCGGAATTTACGGTCCTGACGATTTCGGGAATCCGATTCACCGCCCCGCAGCGGGCCTCCCCCGTGCCCGCCTGACCGATGCGGAACGCGCGCACGCATTGCCGATGCCGTCGCTGGAATGGACGCCCGACGTCGAGCGCGCCACTGCGCATCTCTATGCAAAGGTGAAGAACGTCATTCCGGAAATCGAATGGCCGTTCATGGCGCCTTACGTCAAGGCGATCAACGATCTCAAAAAACAGCGCAACGCGGTCATCCTCGCGCACAATTATCAGACGCCGGAGATTTTTCACTGCGTGGCCGACATCGGCGGCGACTCGCTGCAACTCGCGCGCGAGGCGACGAAAGTGAAAGAAAAGGTCATCGTCCAGTGCGGCGTGCACTTCATGGCCGAGACCTCGAAGATTCTGAATCCTGACAAGACCGTGCTGATCCCGGATTCGCGCGCCGGCTGTTCGCTGGCGTCCTCGATCACGGGCGCCGACGTGCGCCTGCTGCGCGAGCGCTTCCCCGGTGTGCCGGTGGTCGCTTACGTCAACACGTCTGCCGACGTGAAGGCGGAGGTCGACATCTGCTGCACATCCTCGAACGCCGTGCAGGTGGTCGAGAGCCTCAACGCCGACACCGTAATCTTCCTGCCCGATCAGTATCTTGCGAAGTATGTCGCCTCGAAAACCAGCGTAAAGATCATCGCCTGGAAGGGCGCGTGCGAGGTGCACGAGCGCTTCACCGGCGACGAGCTGCGCACCTACCGCGAGGCCGATCCGAGTGTGCAGATCATCGCGCATCCGGAATGCCCGCCGGACGTTCTCGCCGAGGCGGACTTCACCGGCTCGACTGCGCACATGATCGACTGGGTCCGCAAGCACCAGCCGAAGCGCATCGTCATGGTCACCGAATGTTCGATGGCGGACAACGTGCAGGCCGAACTGCCGAACGTCGAGTTCGTCAAGCCGTGCAACCTGTGCCCGCACATGAAGCGCATCACGCTGCCGAAGATTCTCGACAGCCTGATCTACATGCGTGAGGAAGTGACCATCGATCCCATGATCATCGACAAGGCGCGGCGCTCGGTGGAGCGGATGATCAATCTGAAAAATTGAGAGGGCCGTCGCCCTTCGAGGCTCGCTACGCTCGCACCTCAGGGTGACGGCGGACTGAATTCCAAACGTCATCCTGAGGTGCGAGCCGTCTTCGCGAGCCTCGAAGGATGACAGACACGGACCCGGGCGCTGCTATGAACACAGACAACATTGCCTCTTTGTCGACGGATGCCACCACCGACGTCGTCATCGTCGGTGGCGGACTTGCCGGTCTGTTCTGCGCGCTGAAACTCGCGCCCCGTCCGGTCACGGTGATCTCGGCTGCGCCGCTCGGCGAAGGCGCGTCAAGCGCATGGGCGCAGGGCGGCATCGCCGCCGCGGTCGCCGAAGGCGACAGCGCCGAGGCCCATGCCGCGGACACGATTGCCGTGGGCGGCGGCATTGTCGATGAAGACGTGGCGCTCGGGCTTGCCCGCGAAGCCGGCGCACGCATTCACGATCTCTTGGCCTATGGCGTGCCGTTCGACCGCGATCTCGAAGGCAAACTGGCCGTCAGCCGCGAGGCCGCGCATTCGGCACGGCGCATCGTTCACGTCCAGGGCGACATGGCCGGCAAAGCCATCATCGCGGCGCTGGTCGACGCCGTGCGCAAGACGCCGTCGATCAAAGTGATCGAAGGCTATGTCGCCGAAGCCTTGCTGACCGATGGCGACACCGTCTCAGGATTGCAGTTGCGCAAAGCCGCAGACGCCACGGCAAAACCCATTATGCTCGCAGCGCGCGCGATCGTGCTTGCCACTGGCGGGATCGGGCATCTTTACGCGGTGACGACAAATCCCGTCGAGGCCAGCGGACTTGGTATGGCTATCGCGGCCCGCGCCGGCGCGATCATCGCCGACCCCGAATTCATGCAGTTTCATCCCACTGCGCTCAATGTCGGCCGCGATCCCGCACCGCTGGCAACGGAAGCGTTGCGCGGCGAAGGCGCCACGCTCGTCAACGGCAAGGGCGAGCGCTTCATGCTGGCGCTCAATCCGCTGGGTGAACTCGCACCGCGTGACATCGTGGCGCGCGGTGTGTTCGACGAGATCGCCGCCGGGCGCGGCGCATTCCTCGATGCGACATCGCTCGGCGCTCACCTCGCGGAAAAATTTCCGGGCTTTCACGCCAAGTGCCTGTCGGCCGGGCTCAACCCCACCACACAGCCGATCCCGATTGCTCCCGCCGCGCATTACCATATGGGTGGCATTGCGGTGGACAGGCATGGCCGCACCTCGCTCAAGGGCCTCTGGGCCGGAGGCGAAGTCTCCAGCACCGGGGCGCATGGCGCGAACCGCCTCGCCTCCAATTCGCTGCTCGAAGCCGTGGTCTATGCCGCGCGCATCGCGCAGGACATCGATGGCACCACGTTCGCCGCACCTGCCTTGCGACTGGCGGAAACCACACCGCGCAACTGCGCCATGCCGCCGCTCACCGAAGCCAATCTCCGCACCATGATGGCGTCGCATGTCGGCGTCGTCCGCAATGGCGACCAGTTGGTGGAAGCGGTGCAGGCGTTCGCAGCCGTCGAGCGGGACACCGGCAATATCGCACTGCGCAACATGGCGACCACCGCGCTGATCGTCGCAGCGTCCGCATGGTCGCGGCGCGAGAGCCGTGGCGCACATTTCCGCTCCGACTATCCCGCGGAAGATCCTGCCCAGCGCAAGCGCACCATGACGACGCTCGCAGAAGCACGTAAGATCGCAGCGATCGCAGGCGATGAGCCTGTTGCAAAACTTGCCTCGGGAGCCCGCGCATGAGCATCAGCGACGTCCTCAATCCCGCAGTCCTGATGCATCCGGACGCGTTCCTGTCGCCCCTTGCGATCGAGGAGGCCGTCACGCGCGCGCTCGCGGAAGATCTCGGCCGCGCCGGCGATGTGACGTCGACAGCGACGATACCCCCCGCCATTCATGCCCACGCTGTTCTCGTCGCGCGGCAATCCGGAATAATCGCAGGATTGCCGCTGGCGGTGGCGGTATTTCAGCGGCTGTCAGCGGACATCAACATCCAGGCCCATGTGCGCGACGGCAATGCCGTCGCCGAAGGCGTCCATGTGCTGACGATCTCCGGCCCTGCCCGCGCCGTGCTGGCAGGAGAGCGGACCGCGCTGAATTTTGTCGGGCGCTTGTCCGGCATAGCGACATTGACCTCGAGCTATATCCGTCACGCCGGTGTGACGAAGACGCGTATCTGCGACACGCGCAAGACGACGCCGGGGCTGCGCGCGCTGGAAAAATACGCGGTGCGTTGCGGTGGCGGCTTCAACCATCGCTTCGGCCTCGACGACGCCATCCTGATCAAGGACAACCATATCGCGGTCGCTGGCGGCGTGAAGGCAGTGCTGGAGCGTGCGCGTGCGCATGTCGGCCATCTGGTCAAGATCGAGATCGAGGTCGATACGCTCGATCAGTTGCGCGAGGTGCTGGCGACCGGCCTCGCCGACGTGGTGATGCTCGACAACATGGATATCCCGACATTGCAGGAAGCCGTTCAGATCACCGCCGGTCGGGTCGTGTTGGAAGTCTCCGGCGGCGTCACGCTGGCGACGATCGGCGAGATCGCGAAAACCGGCGTCAATTACGCGTCGGCGGGCGCGCTGACACACTCAGCGCCGAACTTCGATGTCGCGCTGGATATCGATGCGTAGTAGTCGGCAAATATACCTTCATCGTCATGCCCGCGCTTGTCGCGGGCATGACGACAGTATTAGCAGAGCGATTAGAGCCTTAACTCAGGGCTTCCCGCCCGACATTTCAGCCGAACTCTTGGCTGCTTCAGCGAGTTTGGCGGAGATCGCCGCCGTCTCTGCCGGATTGCCCCAGGTCGGAGCGTCCTTGCCGTCACCCCAGGCACGCGGACGATAGAAGGTGTGCACGCCGTATTTGTACATCTTCTTCATTTCATTCACCCATGACGGGCGAACCCAATAGGCGTGATAGTGAGTCGATTTGCCGACTTCTGGCAGCCACAACCGGCCGTCCAGTGACGCCTTCGCGATTCTCTTCGCGCGCTCCCACATGTCCGGTTCCTTCACCACATCGCGAATGCCGTCGCAGGCGAAGGTGAACTGGCAGGACAGGTGGCGGTTCGCGTTCTGGTAGACGACACCACAAACCGTGGTCGGATAATAGCCGGAGAACGCGCGGTTCAGGACGACCTGCGCCACGGCGATCTGCCCGCGCACAGCCTCGCCGCGCGCCTCGAAATAGATCGCGTCGGTCAGGCATTTTTCGGCCTTCGCGCGCGATTTCGCGTCAAGCCCGAGCCGCTCGGCGGGAGTTCGCGGACGCTGGTTCTCGCCGGTGACCTCGCCCTTGTTCGCAACGCTCTCGCCGCCAACCGAAGGTTCGGCTGGATTTGCCGGCAACGCGGCGGGCTTCTTCATGTCCGGATCGACACCCGGCATGACAACGATCGGCTCTTCACCCGGCTGCCAGCGTTCGAGCGATCCGCTCGTTATGCCGAGCGACGAGTTGCCGAAGAACAGGGTCGAAGTCTGGAAGGAGAAGCCATCGCGATTGGTTTCCACCTCCGCCGTGCCACCGTCGCTGTTCGCGGCTGCGGGCACTGCGTTGAGCGGGTGATCGGCAGGAAGGCCCTGAAGCGAAGCGGTCGCTTCATATTGCTGAAGACGCGGCGCGTTCAGCGCGGCTTCGAGTTCGGCATCGAGCGGCGCGGCAGCATCTGCAGCGGGAGCGGCCTCCGCTGTCTTCGCGCCTCGCACCGAGGCGTTTGAATTCGGCTGGTCTTGCGTTGCCTGCGGCAACTGCGGTGCAGCAACGGGCGCTGCAACCTCCGGCGCACGAACCGGCAGGCGATCACCCTTCGACGAACGCACGACCTTGGGAAAATCAGACTTTTGCAGCGGCCGCATGATCTGTCCCAGCGGATTGCCGCTGACGGAACCGGTCACGTCAATGCCCTGGCTGTCGAGACTCGCCAGACGATAAGAGGCTGTTTCGGAAGTGTTCGTGCCCATCGGGCGCGGCAGATTGAACGACGCCACCTGCAACATGCGGCGTGACGACGAGAAGATGTACTGCTGCCAGCGCTCCGCGACACCGGGCTGGCGTGCCAGCAAAGATGCGAGATCCTGATAGCCGATTTCGGTCGGGCTCACTGTCAGAAGACAGAGAACAAAGCCGAAGGGCGCGAACCGCGCGCCCTTCGACCCGTTACGCAACACAGACATCGATACGCTCACGCAACACTACGCTTATGCACACGCGACCGGACGGCACATTCAGTACAATCCGATCAATTGCGTTGGTATCGAATTAAAGTTGCCGGGGGGTTAATCGGCGCGGCCCGCGCGCCACACGCAAGCACATGCTTGAATTCGCGCGGTCACATCGCAAGCGTTGGTAAATGCCGCGTCCAGCAAGGTGGTAAAGATCGCGTCAACAAAAATAGTGAATGCGGGAGGTGACGCGGTTCCATTTCACATCAATTGACACGCGCGAAAAAACAAAATGCCGTCTCCTCTCAGAGACGGCATGATGCTTTGGAGCGATGTGGAACTCAGGCCTGGCTGGCGACAGCCTTGCCGAGTGCTGCCTGTGCCGCAGCAAGACGCGCGATCGGCACGCGATAGGGCGAGCACGACACGTAGTCGAGACCGACGTCGTGACAGAACGCCACTGAAGCCGGATCGCCGCCGTGTTCGCCGCAGATGCCCATCTTGAGGCCCGGACGCGTCTTGCGGCCGCGCTGCACGCCGATCTTCACCAGTTCGCCGACGCCGTCGCGATCGACCGAGATAAACGGATCGATCTCGAGGATGCCGCGCGCGACGTAAGTGCCGAGGAAGCTCGCGGCGTCGTCGCGGCTGATGCCGTAAGTCGTCTGCGTGAGATCGTTGGTGCCGAACGAAAAGAACTCGGCGGTCTTTGCGATCTCGCCGGCCATCAGGCAGGCGCGCGGCAGTTCGATCATGGTGCCGGTCTGATACGCGAGCTTCGTACCGGTCTCCTTGAACACCGACTGCGCGGTGGCATCGATGCGCGCCTTGGTGATATCGAACTCGGCGCGGGTTGCGATCAGCGGCACCATCACCTCAAGCCCGACCGGCTTGCCGGTGCGCTTGCCAGCTTCAACCGCGGCCTCGAAGATCGCCCGCGCCTGCATCTCGGCGATTTCCGGATAGGCGATCGCGAGGCGGCAGCCACGGAAGCCAAGCATCGGGTTGAACTCGGAGAGTTCCCGCGCGCGATCCGCGATCCGGCGCGGATCGGTATTCATCGCACGCGCGACCTCTTCGATCTCGCTCTGAGAATGCGGCAGAAACTCATGCAGCGGCGGATCGAGCAGACGGATGGTGACCGGCAGCCCCTTCATGATCTCGAACAGATCAACGAAGTCGGCGCGCTGCATCGGCAGCAGCTTTGCGAGCGCCGCACGGCGGGCGCCCTCGTCCTCGGCCAGGATCATCTCGCGCACCGTGCGGATGCGGGTTTCCTCGAAGAACATATGCTCGGTGCGGCAAAGCCCGATGCCTTCGGTGCCGAACTTGAGCGCGGTGCGCGCGTCCGCCGGCGTATCGGCGTTGGTGCGGACCTTGAGCTTGCGGACCTGATCGGCCCAGCCCATCAGCGTATTGAAGTCGCCGGACAGTTCTGGCTCGATCATCGGCATGCGGCCGGCCAGCACCTGACCCAGCGAGCCGTCGATGGTGATGACATCGCCGGCCTTGAAGCTGCGGTTGCCGATGGTCATCATGCCGCGTCCGTAATCGACGCGGATGGTGCCGCACCCGGACACGCAGGGCTTGCCCATGCCGCGCGCGACCACCGCCGCGTGGGAGGTCATGCCACCGCGCGTGGTGAGGATGCCCTCGGCCGCGTGCATGCCGTGAATGTCCTCCGGCGAGGTTTCGACGCGAACCAGAATGACCTTGCGGCCGTCGGCCTGAAGCTTCGCAGCCTCGTCCGACGAGAACACGATTTCACCGGCTGCGGCGCCGGGCGATGCCGGCAGACCCGTGGCGATGACGTCGCGCTTGGCGACGGGATCGATGGTCGGATGCAGCAGCTGATCGAGCGACGCCGGATCGATGCGCGTGATCGCGTCCTTCTTGGTGATCAGTCCTTCACTGGCGAGATCGACGGCGATGCGCAGCGCGGCCTTTGCCGTGCGCTTGCCGTTGCGGGTCTGCAGCATCCACAGCTTGCCCTGCTCGACCGTGAACTCCATGTCCTGCATGTCGCGGTAGTGCTTTTCGAGCAGCGTGTAGATGCGCGTCAGTTCCTTGAACGCATCCGGCATCGCGACTTCCATCGACGCCTTGTCGGAGCCGGATTCCTTGCGCGCGTATTCGGTGATGTCCTGCGGCGTGCGGATGCCCGCGACCACATCCTCGCCCTGCGCGTTGATGAGGAATTCGCCGTACAGCCGCTTCTCGCCGGTGGACGGATTGCGCGTGAAGGCCACACCCGTTGCCGAGGTGTCGCCCATGTTGCCGAACACCATCGACTGGATGTTGACGGCGGTGCCCCATGACTCAGGGATGTCGTGCAGGCGGCGATAGGTCACCGCGCGCGCATTCATCCACGAAGAGAACACCGCGCCGATCGCGCCCCACAACTGCGCGTGCGGATCCTGCGGGAAATCCTGACCGGTTTCGCGCGCGACCGCGTCCTTGTACCTGCCGACCAGATCGACCCAGTCGTCCGCGGTCAGTTCGGTGTCGAGCGAATAGCCCTTGCTGTCCTTGTAGGTGTCGAGGATGTCCTCGAAATGATGATGCTCGAAGCCGAGCACGACATCGGAATACATCGTGATGAAGCGGCGATAGCTGTCATAGGCAAAACGGCGGTCGCCGGAGAGCTGTGCCAGCGCCTCGACCGTTGTGTCGTTCATGCCAAGATTGAGCACGGTGTCCATCATGCCCGGCATCGAGGCACGGCCGCCGGAGCGCACCGAGACCAACAGCGGGTTCTTCGCGTCGCCGAACGTCTTGCCGGCGATCTTGCCGACGGTGTCGAGCGCCTTTTCGACCTGCGCCTTCAGGTCCTTCGGATAGGTCTTGTTGTTGGCATAGAAGTAAGTGCAGACCGACGTCGGAATCGTGAAGCCGGGAGGCACCGGCAATCCGAGATTGGCCATTTCGGCGAGGTTCGCGCCCTTGCCGCCGAGCAAGTCGCGCATGCCGGCCTTGCCTTCGGCGCGCCCGTCACCGAACGTGTAGACCCACTTGCCAACCTGAACTGTTTTCTTCGCCGCAGGTGCGGATTTCTTGGCGGCTGGTTTCGCCTTAGCCGCGGGTTTCGCGGAAACCGGCTTCGTTTTGGCGATCGGCTTGGACTTGGAAACTGATTTCGGAGCGGACTTCGCGGCGGATTTCTTCGATGAGGCTTTGGCCATGGCTTCCAGACGCTGCATGAGTGAAACGGCAGCGGCGTTACACCACGGTTGCCCGCTAACGCGCAAGCGACTCCCGGCCGATATCGGCGTTTTCGATCACGGACGGTTACAGATTGTTTCAGATTTCTGCAAATTCCGGCATTTGGCGCGCAATTTGTAACAATTCGACATCTTCCGTTACTTAATGATCCCCAATCCGATGATGCCGACCAGGATCAGATAGATCGCCACGATGAAATTCAGCAGCCGCGGCATGATGAGAATCAGCACACCGGCAATCAGTGCGACGATCGGCTGAAGATGCGTGCTGAGGGTCATCTGATTTCTCCAGGACGGTGTTGAGAGACAAGAAACGAAGCGAACGATTCGCTCAAAAATGTATCGGCATCCTGCCTGCGACGATAGCAAGCGCGCGCGATAACCCACCGGTTCCATTCGCGCACGAAAATGCCGCAATGAAATCACGCATCGTGCAGGAACGACGACGCGTGCGGAGACTTGTCAGGACTGGTCAATCGGCAACCGCCGGTTCCCGAGCATGATCGATGCAAGATGAATCGTTTTGCGCGCGATCAGGTTCCTCTCATCAAGGAGAAAGCCATGCGTACTCCCATTCTCGCAGCGGCGCTGCTGACTGCAGCCACGGCGATGCCGCTCGCGGCCCAGGCCCAGCAGCGCATCATCGTCGAGGAAGGCGTGACCACCGGTCTCGCCGGTCCCGGCGTCGGCATCATCGCTGATGACGAACGTCCGCGCTTTCGTCGGTACATCGTCGAGGAGCGTGTTCCGTCCTACTCCGTCGATACGCCGGTAAGGGTCGGCACGGTGCTGCCGGAAAGCGGCGTGACCTATTACGACGTGCCGCAGCGATATGGCGCGACGAGTTATCGCTACACGGTGGTCAATGACCGGCCGATCCTGGTCGAACCGCGCACGCGCCGCGTGATGCAGGTGATCGATTAACAAGGCCGACGAACTTTCGTTTGAGCTGGACGGCCGTCCCCTCCGGTTCCAGCGCAAACGAAACAACCCCGCCCGGAAATCCGGACGGGGCTTTTATTTTGCAGCCCTCAGAATCGACGCGCTGGTTTATGCCATCCCGGCCATCCACGTCTTTCTGACTGCCCCGCCTAAAGACGTGGATACCCGGGACAAGCCCGGGCATGACGATCTTCGCGTGGATGTTTTGCATCCGGTTGCAGCCGGTTGCTTATGATCCCTTGAGGATCGACAGGATATTACTGGTGGTCTTGTAGCTCTGGAGCACGTTATCGCGGAACGAAGATGTCCAGCCGGACGCCTGGCGCTCCTCATCGCTCATCGCCGAATAGCTCTGAAGAATTCCAAGACTGAGCTGCGATGGATCGCCGCTCTGCTGGCTCTGCTTGAGCGAATTCAGGATGCTTGTGCGCGTGCGCGTATCCAGTTCCTTCTTGGCCGCGTAAATCTCCTGATTGGAGAACTTCTGATCCTGATTGAGCGTGATGGCGGACAGCGAGCGGTTGTCGAACGAGGAAAAATCTACAAGCTGGCCGAACTTGCGCTTCGGATCGTAGACAAGTTCCGTTTTATTCTCGGCCGCGAGTTTAGCCTGGGCATCGAGAGCGGCGCGGGCGTTGGTCGCGACGGTGGCGAACGTCTTCGTTGTTCCGACCGGCGCGCCATCCGGATTTTGCGCAAGGAAGCTTGCGACCGGATCGCCGGAAATGCCGGACGGCGCGGTGTCGGGCTTCTGCTTCGCGGCCTCATAGCCCTTCAACACGGCGGCGCGCTGCGCGGCCCATGTCGCGGTGGCTTTCTCCTCGCCGCTGGCGCCGTCGAGATAATCCAAAGCGGCCTTGTAGACGACGGTGTAATTCTTCGTCATCGACGTTGCCGCGGCTGCGGGCGCAAGCGCGGTGTTGAAGCGATTGCTTAGTTCGGTGGAAGCAACCTTCTGCTCGTCGGGTGTGAACTTGCCGCTATTGTTGGTGGCAATCGCAAACAGCGAGCGGCGATCCAGCGACGACAGATCGATGGTGGTCTTGCCGTCGCTGCCCAGCGGGCCGGTGACCTTCGCAGCAGCATAGAGCTTGTCGAGCGCCGTACGCGCGTCGTTGGTGACGGTTGTGAAATCCGGTGTGGCTGCGTCGCTGGCAAGCTTGGCTTTCGCCGCGTCGGACAGAGTCAGGTTTGTCGCCGCGTTGGGATCGAACGGATTGCTGTTACCCGCATCAGCGGCATTCAATGCGTCGGCGAGCGACGGCTGCGTTGCGGCCGCCCGTGCATAAGCGGAGCCGTACTGGGCGTAGGGATTGTAACCGTTGATCGAGGTCATGTTCGGTCCGCCGTTAGCCCGTGTTAACGAAGGTTACCGGAACCTTTCAGAACATGGTTAACGGAAGGTAAACGCAGACCCCGAAGGGGTTTGGCTGCACCATATTCCGGGTCGTCCCCGCGAAAGCGGGGACCCATAACCACTAAACCCACCCGGAATCGCGATATTGGAAATCACCGCTTTCAACCATCGAAATCAAACGACGATCCAGGGAGTATGGGTCCCCGCTTTCGCGGGGACGACGCAGCAAATTCAGGACGCTTCCGCGCTTAATCCTGAATCTTGGAGAAATCCGCCACTGCGCGTGTGGCTTCGCGAATTTCGTTGAGCAGCTTCAGGTGATTTTCGCGCACGGCCTTGTCGTCGTCGTTGACCTTCACCTTGTCGAAGAAGGCATCGACCGCGGGGCGCAGCTTGGCCATCGCGGTCATGGCGGCAGCAAAGTCTTCCTTGGCAACCGCAGTGCTGGCCTCGGTCTTCACCTGAGCGATGGCGCTTGCGAGCTTCTTCTCTTCGTCGAGCTGATACAGCTTCGCATCCGGCGCGCCGTCGAACGCCCTTCCGTCTTTCTTCTCCTCGATTCGCAAGATGTTCGCCGCACGCTTGGTGCCCGCGAGCAGATTCTTGCCGTCGTCGCTGTCGAGAAACTTGCCCAGCGCTTCGACGCGGCGCACGACCATCAAGAGATCGTCCTGCCCTTCGAGCGCGAACACCGCGTCAACCAGGTCGTGACGCGCACCCTGATCGCGAAGCTGGGCTTTCAGGCGGTCGGCGAAGAAGGAAAGAAGGTCTGCGGATTTCGCAACGCCCATCAATGGAAGGCGCAGATTGTTCTCAACGATCAACCGGATCACACCCAGCGCCGCACGTCTCAGCGCATAGGGGTCCTTCGATCCCGTTGGCTTCTCATCGATGGCCCAAAAACCGACCAGCGTGTCGATCTTGTCGGCCAGCGCCACCGCAATGCTCACCGGATCGGTTGGTACGCGATCCGCAGGCCCCTGCGGCTTGTAGTGATCTTCCGAGGCCGCGGCGACGGATGCGTCCGCACCCTGCGCGAGCGCGTAATACTTGCCCATCAAGCCTTGAAGCTCTGGGAATTCACCAACCACTTCGGTGAGCAAATCCGCCTTGGCGAGCTTCGCGGCGGCTTCCACCTTCTTCGGATCAGCCTTCACCAATGGCGCAAGCTCGACCGCAAGCCGCGCGATGCGCGCAATGCGCTCGGCCTGCGTGCCGAGCTTTTCGTGGAACACGATCTGATCGAACTTCTTCAGCAGGTCTTCAGGAGACTTGTTCTTCCAGTTCTTCAGATCGCTCTCGTAGAAAAACTTAGCGTCGCTCAACCGCGCGCGGATCACGCGCTCGTTGCCCGCGACAATCGCCTTGCCGCCGTCGGAGGCTTCGACGTTCGCGGTCAGGATGAACTTGTTGACGAGCTGATCTCCCCTCCCCCCGCCTGCGGCGGGG